>JAEEGL012967675.1_pt1 | contig 223682 bp, 189 predicted proteins | sample 9134231 | NCBI WGS metagenome assembly JAEEGL01 (sample SAMN16246548, study PRJNA631951) | gut metagenome | biome: gut microbiome; feature: rumen; material: fiber-attached | host: Bos | place: Iran: Karaj | collected 2018-10 | reverse complement strand
TGACCATGACCGCGTACATCTTGACGGAATCCTTGTAGGAGGGGATGCCGTAGATGTGGCCGTTGATCTTCATGGCGTTCCACAGTCCCTCGGGGATCATGGCGTAGGTCTCGGGCGCGAACTCAGGCAGCAGCTCCTCGATGGGGAGGAAAGCGCCCTTGGTCACGTAGTCCACGTATCCGATGCCGCTGGAGCAGTTGATGATGTCCATCTGCTGGCCGCTGAGGATCATGGGGCTGACCTTGGCAGAATACTCGGAAGGATCCACATAGTGGAAGTTGATGGTGACGTTGATCTTCTCCTGCAGATAGGCGTTGATCGCGTCGAACACGGTCTGCTGGTCGGGGGCCGCGCCGGTTGCCACGTACCAGTCCAGGGTGACGGGCTCTTCAGCCATCGCGGGCGTAAGGCCCAGCACCATCACCAGAGCGAGCAGTACGCTCAGGATGCGGGAAAGTTTTTTCATGGATATACCTCCTTGTTATTTTAGCCGGAACTTTCCGGCAATGGATACGTTTTAACCCTTCACGCTGCCGATCGTCATTCCGTGGATGAAGAAGCGCTGGAAGAAGGGATAGGCGAACAGCACGGGCACCGTGGTCAAAACCAGGATCGCCATGCGCGTCTGTTCGGAGGGCATGTTTTTGAGCATCGCCATGCCGTCGGGCGACGACGCCATGGAGGAATTGTTCTTGATGAAATCGATCTGCTGCTGTATGCGGGTGAGCATGGTCTGCAGCGGCACGAGCTTGGGATTGTCTATGTACAGCATGCCGGTGAACCACTCGTTCCACTTGCCCACCAGCACGAACAGGCCGATGGTGGCAAGGCCCGCCTTGGAGAGCGGCAGCACGATACTGCCGAATATCCTGAACTCCGTGGCGCCGTCGATCTGCGCCGCGTCGAACAGCTCTATGGGGATCGTGGTGGATATGAAGGTGCGAAGCACGATGATGTTGAAGGCGCTGACCATGCTGCTGAGCACCAGGATCCAGAAGGTGTCGTACAGGTGCAGCACGTTCACGTTGATGATGTAGGAAGGCACCAGGCCGCCCGAAAACAGCATCGTGAAGAACACGATGAACGTATAGAACCGCCTGCCCGAAAAGCGCTGCTGCGCCAGCACATAGGCGTACATGGTCATGATCAGCACGCTCACCACGGTGTGGATCAAAGTGACCACGATGGTGATCATGTAGCTGTCCACCAGCTGGGAGCCGGTCTTGAACAGGCTGTTGTAGGCCACGAAGCTGGTGCTGATGGGGAAAAAGCTGAAGCCGCGCAGCGTGAGGCTCTCGGACGAGGTGACGGATATGATGAGCACCAGCACCACCGGCACCACGGTCAGAACGGCGATCACGCTCATCACCACGCTGAAAACGGCGTTGGTGACCGGACTGATGCGGTTGATCTTCAGGAAGGAGTTGTCTTCTTTTTGCTTTCTCATTGCCCGCCCCTCCCCTCTCAGAACAGCGCCGATTCCTCGTCCACGTGCCGGACGATCTTGTTGGAGATGATGATCAGCACAAAGCCGACCACCGACTGGTACAGGCCGGCAGCCGTGGACATGCCCGTGTTGCCAAGGGTCTTCAGGGCACGGTATACGTAGCTGTCGATCACGTCAACCACCTCGTACAGCGCGCCGCTGTTCATGGTGACGTTGTAGGACAGGCCGATATCGCCCTTGAACATGCCGCCCATGCTGAGGATGAGCATGATCACGATGATGTGCTTTAAGTGCGGCAGAGTAACGTACCTCGCCTGCTGCAGCTTGGTGGCACCGTCCAGCACCGCCGCCTCGTAGTATTCCTGCGATATGCCGGAAATGGACGCCACATACACGATGGCGGTGTAGCCCACGCCTTTCCAGGCGCTTATAAACACCAGCAAAAACGGCCACAGGGGTTTGTAGATATACCAGTTGGTGCCGCTCATGCCCATGGATTTGTAGATGGAGTTCACCACGCCGTTGGCGCCGATAAAGCCGTACACGATGATGGCCACCACCGACATGGACAGAAAGTACGGCATGATCATCATGGTCTGAATGACCTTAGAGAGCTTGCGCAGGTACATTTCGTTGAGCACCAGTGCCAGCAGTACGGATAGCGAGGTGTTTACGGTGATGAAAGCGATGTTGTACAGGACCGTGTTGCGGGTGATCCGCCAGGCGTCCAGCGTGTGGAACAGGAACTCGAAGTTCCTCAGGCCTATCCATTCGCTGCGGAAAAAGCCCTTGGTGATGGAATAGTTTTCAAACCCCAGGATCACGCCGAACATGGGCGCGTAGCTGAAGATGAGCAGATATACCAGTACGGGAAGCGCAAGCACATGCAGCCGCCAGTGCTTTTTGAAGCCTGTCACGAGTCCGCTGCCACGGCGGAGTATACGGCGCGCGCCAGTCGTCAAGCAAATCATCCTCCCGGGAGGTGCAATTTGGGTTCCACAATTAATGATATTATAATTCGCTTTGGAGGAATTTGCAAGACGGAAACGGAATTTTTTGTGCTTTCGGCGAAATTCGGAAAGAATCGGCGCTCCCGAAGGGCTTTCTCCCTTGCAAGGCCGGAAGCAAAGGTATATAATGTTTCCTGTGCCGCGCCCGGCCGCTTTGCCGGCGCAGCAATACGGAAGCGGGAGGCTTTGGCATGAGAACGGTGATCCGCGCGTCCCGTTTGGTGCTGCCCGGCAAAACCGGCGCCGCGCAGGCGATCGTGGAAGGCGACAGAATACTGGGTGTTTGGGATCACTTCGATCCCGCTCCCGGCGACAGAGTGATAGATGCTGATGGCATGTGGCTTTGCCCGGGCTTTGTGGACATCCACGTGCACGGCGGCGGCGGATATTCCGCCAACAGCGGTTCAAAGGAAGACGTGCTCGAAATAGCCCGGGCGCACGCCCGGATGGGCACCACGTCCATCCTGCCCACCACCCTGGCCGCCCCCATACCGGAACTGGTAAATGCGATAGACGGCATACGCCGCGCCGCGCAGGCGGCGGACGGCCCGTCCATACTCGGCGCGCACCTGGAAGGGCCGTGCTTAAATCCCCTGCAGAGCGGCGCGCAGGCCCCCGGCAGCCTGGCGGTGCCCGCCGAAACGGATCTTTCGCCGCTGTTTGACGCCTGGCCGGAAGGTATACGCATGATGGGCGCGGCCCCGGAGCTGGAGGGCGGCATGGCACTGGGAGACGAGATCACGAAAAAAGGCATCACGGCCTCCATCGCCCATTCCAACGCAACCTATTATGAAGTGCAGGAGGCCTTAAAGCACGGCTACTGCGACGTGACCCACCTGTATTCCAGCTGTTCCGGCTTAGTCCGGGTGAACAGCTACCGCATACCGGGGCTCATCGAAGCGGGCCTCAACCTGGACGAGCTCACTGTGCAGGTGATCGCGGACGGCAAGCACCTTCCCCTTGAACTGCTGTCCCTCATATACCGCTGCAAGGGCGCGGAGAAGATAGAGCTCATCACCGACGGGCTGGAGTTCTCCGCCAGCGAACTTAAAGAAGGCACGGTATACCGCCAGAAAAACGGCGTGGAGACCGTGTACGAAGACGGCGTGATGAAGCTTTTGTCCCGCCAGGCCTTCGCCGGCAGCGTGGCCACCCTGAGCCGCTGCGTGCAAAACATGGTCAAGGCAGATGTGCCTGTGGATCAGGCCGTGCGCATGGCCAGCGAGAATCCCGCCCGGCGGATCGGCGCAAACCGCAAAGGCCGCATCGAAGCAGGCATGGACGCGGATCTCGTGCTCTTGGACGCCGATCTTCAGCCCGTATGGGTGATGGCGCGGGGCCGGGTACTCAAAGACAGCCTCGGGCGCCCCTTGGGCGATTGAAAGGCTTAAGCGAAATGCTTTCGGTATCGCGCGCGCAGGCAAGGCAGTTTATCCTGAGCAAACAGGGCTTGCTGGGAAAGCACCGCTTTGCCGGCAGGGACGGCGCGTACGCCTACGTAAGGCAGGCCGGCTGCATACAGTACGATCCCGTGGACGTGTGCGGCAGAAACGCCGAGCTTACCCTGCAGTCCCGGGTGAAGGGCTTTACCTGGCAGACGCTGGACGAACTGATGTACAAAGACCGCCTTTTGGTGGATTACGCCGACAAGGAGCTTTCGATCTGGCCCCGGGAGGACTGGCCGTATTTTTCCGGATACCGCGAAAGGAGCAAAGCCCACGGCGCCTGCTTCGAAGGCATGGCGGAACTGGAAAAGCGGGCAGTCTCCTATATCGAACAGAACGGGCCGGTGAGCAGCGACACGCTGCCTCTCGAAGGAAAGATCGTATGGCACTCCTCTATGCACTGGAGCGGCAACTGGAGCGGGCAGAGTCCCGCCGCCCGTTCGGTGCTGGAGCAGCTGTACACGGACGGCACGCTTCTGATCCACCATAAAAGCGGCAACCGGAAGTTTTATGATCTGACCAGCCGTTATTTTGGCAAAGAGCTTCTTTCTGCGGCCAACCCCTGCGCGGACGAAAGCGATTTTCTGAAGTGGCGCGTCCTCAGGCGCATCGGTGCGGTCGGCCTGTTGTGGAACAGGCGTTCCGACGCGTTTCTGGGCATATCCATGACCGCGCCTGAGCGGGACGGGGCGTTCGCCGCCCTGGAAGAAGAGGGCCGCATCGTAAAGGTGCAGGCCGAAGGCATCCGCTTTCCCCTGTATATGAAAGCTGAAGATCTCAGGCTGATGGAAAGCGTGCTTGCGGGCACCGCAGACCGTCGGGCGCGGCTGGAGTTTTTGGCGCCCCTCGACCCGATGCTCTGGGACCGGAAACTGATTGAAGCCCTGTGGGACTTCCGATACTCCTGGGAGATCTATACCCCGGCGGAAAAGCGCAGGTACGGCTATTACGTGCTGCCGATGCTGCACGGCGAAAACCTGATCGGCCGCGTCGAAGCCGCCGCGGACAGGAAAAACAAAGTCCTCACCGTAAAGAACATCTGGTACGAAGACGGCGTAAGGCAAACGAAAAAGCTGAATGATGCGGTAAGGGGCGCTCTGAAGCGCCTGGCGAAGCTCAACGGCTGCGCGGCAGTCGTATTTCAGAACGAATGCGACACGAACTGATCCGCAAGGAGAAACATATGCGATCCATGCTGTTTGAAGGCCGGTGCCTCAAGCCCTCCGCCCGCACCCTCTGGGAGGTGCAGGCGTTTGCCCAGCATCCCCCCATGGAGGCCGCCACCAACCTGTATACCTCCATCCGGGACAGGGCCATGGCCCGGATCGAGGAAGCCCGCGCGGCGCGCAGGTCCCTCCAGAGTCCCGAAGATCTTGAAATGCGAAGGCAGCAGATGCGTTCCGGCTTTCTTTCCGCCATCGGCGGCCTGCCGGGATACAGCGAGGTCCCGAAGGCCTGCGTCACCGGACGCAGCGAGCAAAGCGGATTCGCGCTGGAAAATGTCATTCTGGAAACGCGGCCCGGTTATTTTGCCACCTGCGCCGTGTATTCTCCCCTGCCCTTCACAGGAAAGCGGCCCGCGGTGCTGCTCCTGATCGGGCATACGGACGCCGGAAAGGCCGACCCGGAGTACCAGTACGCCGCGCAGCTGTTCTGCCGCGCCGGCTTCACGGTGCTGGCCCTCGATCCCTACGGCGAGGGCGAAAGGTTCGAACATTACAGCGCGGAAAACGACGATCAGCCCATCCAGGGCTGCTCCGGCGAGCACGACCTGATGGATTGGAAGTTCAAGCTCATGGGCAAAAGCCTGGCCCGGTACTTTATCGCCGACGCGCTGGCGGCGGCGCGCTATCTCAAAAGCCGCCCGGACGCGGACGGAAGGCGCGTGGCGCTCACCGGCCATTCCGGCGGCGGCACGCAGGTCTCCATGCTGATGCTGGCCGCGGGAGAGGAATTCGCCTGCGCCGCCCCCTGCGCCTACATCACCGACAACCAGGCGATGCTGGAGGAAGGCGTGGACCCTGACAACGAAATGATCTGGCCCGGCAGCATCGAAAAAGGCATCGACTGCGCGGACATCCTGCTGGGCATGGCGCCAAAACCCGTGGCGGTGCTCAGCAACGCCCATGATTTCTTCCCTTTGGAGGGAACGCAGCGGGCGGTAGACGAGGCCCGCGCGGTGCTTGAGCGCACAGGCGCCGTAAAAAAAGGCGATCCATCCCCCATCGAACTGTATATTGCCCAAAGCGAGCACGCCTACGGCCCGACCCTCGCCCGCGCGGCGCTGAGCCTACTGAGCCGCAGTCTGCTGGGCAGGGACACAAGCGATGAGACCCTGAAAGACTTCCGTTTTGATTTTCTGCCGCCCCAGCGCCTGGAAGCCGCCGGGGGCTGCATCCTGAAAGCGCGTCCGGATATGAAGACCCTTCAGGACGAAGCCCGCGAACTGCTCGCCGAGACCCAGGCGCGCCGGAATACGGCCCTGCCCCTCAAAGAGCGGCTGGGCGCGCTGCTTTCGGCAAAGGACGAAGGCGTCAGCGCTGTGAGGATATACCGGGAAGGCGTGTGCGCGCCGTACGCGTATTACTGTTTTACCGCAAAGCAGGAAGCCGGCATCTGGCTGAACGGAGCGATCCTGAGGCCCATGTACGCCCCGGACGGGCCGATGCCTACGGTGATCATGCTGTGGCCCGGCGGCACTTCGCGCATCGCGGAGCATTCCCATCTGATCCACCGTGCCCAGGCGGAAGGAAAACAGGCGGTCATTCTGGACCTGCCGGGCGAAGGCGCGCTTCTGCCCGCGAAGCTGGGCGGCAGCGACATGTACATCAGCTGGAGCACCATGTACAAGCTGAACGCTTACCTGATCCAGCTGGGCGACAGCCTGTGCGCGCTTCGCACCCGGGGCGTGATGGCCGCCTGCCGGGCGCTGGAAATAGCCGGTTTCGTTAAGACAGATACGCTTTGCCTGTACGGCGAAGGCGACGAAGGCCGGTATGCTTCCTTAGCCGGCGTTATGTGTGGCCTGCCCGCGGAAACCGACAGCAAATGCCAAAGCTACGAGGAGATCGTTTTTAGCGAATACCACGACCAGACGCATACGCACGCCTGGGCCCTGCCCGGCGCGCTGGACGCGTTCGGCAGTGAAGAGATCGAATACTATTTCAGCAGGAGGACGGATACATGAAGCTCAAGATCGCGATGGTGGGCGGCGGCTCATACTCATGGACGTACGGACTGTACAGCACGTTTCTGGACAATCCCTTTTATGACAGGCAGACGGAACTGTGCCTGTACGACATAAACGAAAAGGCGCTGGACGACACCTTCCGCTTCTGTTCGTACTATAACGACCTGTACCCGGAAAAGGCGATCACCATCACCCGCACGATGGACGAAGACAAAGCCCTGGAGGGCGCCGATTTCGTGGTGGTGGCCATTTCCCACGGCGGCCTGGAAGCGGAGCTGGAGGATCACTACATCGCCCGCAGGCACGGCTTTTACAACGTGAAGGGCTCCGAGTCCGGCATCGCGGGCGCGAGCCGCACAGTGCGCCACGTGCCGGAGTTCATCCGCATCGCCAAAAAGATGAAGCGGCTGTGCCCGGACGCGATCATGCTCAACGTCACCAACCCGCTGACCGCCCTCACCCGCTCTGTGCAGAAATATGCGGACGTGCACGCCGTGGGCTTCTGCCACGGCATACGCAACCACCTGGAGATCCTTCTGCCCTATTTCGGCGCGGACAGCTTCGAGCACGTGAGCTTCTCGGTATCCGGCGTGGACCACTGCTCCTTCCTGACGGACGTGAAATTCTACGGCGAGGACGCGCTGGAGATCATGCGTTCCAAGCGCATGATCGAGGCCGCCTGGGCAGGCAAGACCAATATCACCTTCGACGATCCCTTCGCGGGGCGCGAAAACGAGCGCATCCGCTTTATCCTCTGGGACATGCTGGGCTGCATGCCCGGCCTGAGCGACGAGCACTGCGCCGAATTCTATTACCAGACCACCGGCACCCAGGAGAACCGAGACCGTTTCGGCATGCATTACGACCGCATCGCGGACCGCGTGAAGACCGTGAACACCCTCAGGGACGCCATTGTGAAGCCCCTTGAAAGCGGGGAAATGCCGCCCCTCAGGATCAGCGAGGAAAGGCCTGACCGCGTGATCGAGGCGCTCAAGGGCGGGCGGCAGTTCTACGACGTGATGAATTACCGAAACTTCGGCCAGACCCGGGAGCTGCCCATGGACACGGTGGTGGAGACCTTCGTGACCTTTGATGCCACGGGCGTGCATCCCGCCATCGCCAATCCCCTGCCCGGCGCGGCCCGGCTGGTGGTGCAGGCGACGGCACTTCGTGAGGAGATGTTCATGGAGGCCGCCGTGGAGTGGGACGAAAACAAGCTCACCGCGGCCCTGTGCCAGGACCCGCTGGTGCAGGATTTCACCCGCATCCGCGACGTGAGCCGGGACATCATGAACTATAACCGGCAGTTCGTGCGCGAATAAAGATAAGGAGGCGGCCCTTTGCTTCATTTCATGGCGGGCTTCGCCCGCGTAAACATCACCCCGCCGCTGGGCATACCCGTTGCGGGCTACTACCAGGTACGCCTGGCCCAAAGCGTGCTGGACGAGCTGGAGGCCAATACCGTCGCCGTTTCCGACGGCACCCGCACCGCGCTTATCTTCAGCGTGGATCTGCTGGAGATCAAAAGCGAATTCTGCGAACCTCTTCTGGATCAGGTCTCACAGGAGACCGGCGTTCCCAGGGACTGTATCTTCATCGCCTGCACCCACACCCACACCGGCCCGCAGCTGGACGGGGACGAAGCGCCCAGGCTTCGGAGCGAATACGTGACGTTCCTGGGCCGCCGCCTCTCTGACGCGGGGCGCATGGCGCTTCAGGATATGTCCCCCGCGCGCATGGGCTGGGGCACCGCGCACGCGCCGGGCATCGCCTTCATACGGCGCTTCCGCATGAAGGACGGCACCATACACACCAATCCCGGCATTTTCAACCCCGACGTGATCGGCCCCGTGGGCGAGATCGACGACCGGGTGAGCGCGGTGCGGCTGGACCGCGAAGGCAAAGACAGCATTCTGATCGCCCACTTCGCGGTGCACCCGGACACCATCGGCGGCTGCGTGATATCCGCGGACTGGCCGGGCTGGACGAGGCGCTTTGCCGAAAAAGCCATCGAACACGTGAAATGCGTGGTGTTCAACGGCGCCATCGGCGACGTGAACCACGTGAACACCCAGCCCGCGGGCGGGTACATGAACGACCTTAAAATGGACTTTGACGACTGCGTGCGCGGCTACGGCCACTCCCGGCACATGGGCCGCACGGTGGCGGGCGCGCTGATGCAGATATACGATAAGGTGACGTACTGCGAAGAAGCGGACATCGGGGCTTTGCAGACGGTGATCCGCTGCCCCTCCAACCGTCCCGATCCGGCAGGCATTCCCGCGGCGAAGCGCCTGTGCGAACTGCACTGGTCCGGGCAGGACGACCAGATCCCCTATACCGGCATGCAGCTGACCACGGTGGTGGCGGAAGCGGAGCGCATGCTGGCGCTTGAAAACGGGCCGGACGATTTCGCCCTGCGCTTAAGCGCCGTGCGCCTGGGGCCGGTTGCCCTGTGCGGCATTCCCGGCGAGCCCTTCTCCCAGACGGGCCGCGAGATCAAAGCCGCGCCCGGCTGGGCGCTGAGCCTGCCCTGCTGCTGCGTGAACGGCTACGCGAATTACTTCCCGCTGGCGAAGGATTACGCCGAGGGGGGATACGAAGCCAGGTCGAGCCTGTTCAAAGCCGGCGTGGCGGAAGAAGTGCGCGACGGGTGCCTTGCGCTCCTGGACGCGCTGAAAAACGGAAAGGCGGCCAAAGCGCATGAATGAGAACACCCTGAACGATATGCTCTCCCGGCCTTCGGAGGCGCTGTGCAGCGATCTTGCCTCCCTCGGCGGCGACATCATGGTGATCGGCGCGGGCGGCAAGATGGGGCCTACCCTGAGCCGCATGGCGCGCAGGGCGAAGGGAAACAGCGGCCGCGTGATCGCGGTGTCCCGCTTTTCGGACGCGGAAGCCAGAAAGCTGATGGAAGACGCAGGCGTGGAGATGCTCTCCTGCGAGCTGACCGACCCGGACAGCGTAAACAGGCTGCCCCTGTGCGAAAACGTGATCTTTATGGCCGGGCGCAAGTTCGGCACCTCCCAGGGCGCCTGCGAGACCTGGCAGATGAACGCCGTGGTGCCTTCTACGGTTGCCCGTCATTTCGGCGCCGCCCGGTACGTGGTGTTTTCCACCAGCAACGTCTATCCCTTCACCCGTCCGGATGAGGGCGGATGCACGGAAAGCGTGGAGCCCGCGCCCGTGGGCGAATACGCCGCCAGCTGCCTGGGGCGCGAACGCGCCTTTGAGTATGCCGCCGCCCATTACGGCGCAAAGGTACTCAAGTTCCGTTTGAGTTACGCCATCGACTTAAGGTACGGCATTCTGAACGACCTGTGCCAGTGGATCATGCGGGGAGACGAGATCCCCCTGGGCGTGCCCGCCTTCAACTGCGTGTGGCAGCGTTACGCCAACGAGGCAGCGCTGCGCTCGCTGCTTCTGGCGGACGAGAGTTGCCCCGCGCTGAACGTGACCGGCCCGGAAACGCTGAGCATACGGCAGGCCGCCGAAAAGCTTGCCGCGCTGCTTGGCAAAGAAGCGCGCTTCGGCGGCGAAACGGGTGAGAAGGGCATCCTCTGCAATTCCCAGAAATGCATCGGCCTGTTCGGCTACCCGGACGTGGGGCCGGACGAGATGATGCGCATGCAGGCCGAATGGATCATGTCCGGCGGGCGCTGCCTGGGCAAGCCCACCCACTTCGAGGAACAGAAAGGAAGGTTCTGATGCGCAAACCAGCAAACGATCTGCTCATGCGGGGCGCGTTCATTCCGGCGATGCCGCTGGCCCTGAACGCAGACAGAGAGTTTAACGAATATGTACAGCGCCGGCTGATCCGCTACTATCTGGAGAGCGGCGCGGACGGCCTGGCGGTGGGCGTGCACACCACACAGTTCGCGATCAGGGACCCGAAGATCAATCTGTTCGAGCGTGTGCTTAAAGTGTCCATTGACGAGATGCGCGCCTACAGCACCGAGACCGGGCGCACGGTGCTGGCCGTGGCGGGCGTATGCGGCGAAACGGAGCAGGCCGTGAGGGAAGCCCGCACCGCCGCCAGCCTGGGCTACGACCTTGCGCTGCTCGGCCCCGGGGGGCTTAAACACCTGAGCGAGGACGAGATGGTGGAGCGCACGCGGCAGGTGGCTTCGGTCATGGACGTGATGGGCTTCTACCTGCAGATCGCCGTGGGCGGGCGCGCGTTTTCCTTCGACTACTGGAAGCGCGTGTGCGACATCGAAGGCGTGAAAGCTATCAAATGCGCCGCCTTCGACCGCTACCGCACGGTGGACGTGGCCCGCGCCATCGCCTTCGCGCCCCACGAGATCGCCCTGTATACGGGCAACGACGACAGCATCGTGACCGACCTTCTGACGAAGTATCGCTTTACGGACGGCGGGGAAACGAAGACGGTGTCCACCCGCGGCGGACTGCTGGGACACTGGTGCGCCTGGACCAGCGCGGCAGTCAGGCTCTTTCAGCGCATCAAAGCCCTGCCCGAAGGCGCTTCCGTACCCCAGGATCTTTTGAGCCTCGCCGCCGCCGTGACGGACGTGAACGGCGCTTTCTTTGACGCCCACAACGGCTTTGGCGGCTGCATCGCGGGCATGCACGAGGTGCTCCGTCGCCAGGGGCTGATGGACGGCGTATGGTGTCTGGACCCCAAAGAGGCCCTTGGGCCCGGCCAGGCGGAGGAGATAACCCGCGTGTACCGCATGTATCCGGAGCTCAGCGACGACGCGTTCGTCAAAGCGTTCCTGGAAAAATACGGCGCGGCGCATCCTTTAAAACGCTGAACGGCATTACGCAGCCGCAAAAGCAAAACTTAACGCACAGGCGCAGCGGAGCAAAACAGGGTTTTTGCTTCGCCGCGCCGAATTGTTTTTGTAAGCGGCAGGCCGGCCAGGCGCATACAGACGCCCCTGCTGCACGGAGGAAAAACGCATGCTCTATCCCATGAATCTTGAGCCTTTTGACCAAAAAAACTTCGTTTCGCCGCCCGCTGCCTTCCGGGGCGTGCCCTTCTGGGCCTGGAACTGCCGTGTGACGAAGGAAAAGATCGCCCGGCAGACAGAATACTTCCGTCAGATGGGCATGGGCGGGGCCATGGTGCATCCGCGCACGGGCATGGATACCGAATACCTTTCCGGCGAATATTTGGATCTCGTGGCCTTCGCCGAAGAGGAGCTGCGCGCAAAGGGCATGACCTGCTGGCTGTACGACGAAGAGCGTTTTCCCTCCGGCTGCGCCGGCGGCATCGTAACGAGGGACATGCGCTTCCGCGCGCGGCAGCTGGTGCTCACCCGCGAGGAACCGTCAGGCTTCTGCCGGAACCGGGAAGAGTTCGATTCCCTCGTGCGGGCGGGCGAAAAGCCGAAGGGCTATTTCCTTTGCAGCTACGATATACAGCTTGAAAACGGCTGCCTTTTATCTTATTCACGCCTGCCCTCAGGCGGGAACTGGCACGCCTTAATGGAGCTCTGGCCCGAGAGCCCCTGGTTCAACGGAGAAAGCTACGTGGACGTGTTTTCGCCCGAAGCGGTGGATGAATTCATCCGCGTCACCCATGAAAGATACTTTGGGGCATTGAAGGGGCATATCGGCGCGGACGTGCCCGCCATTTTTACGGACGAGCCCCACATGAAAGGCAAATACTGCATGGCAGGCCCCGATTCCGCCCGCGCCACCCTGGCCTTCACGGAAGAGATCAACGCGTCCTTCCGGGAACAATGGGGCAGGGAGATCCTGGACGTCCTGCCCGAACTCATATGGGAAAAGGCGGACAGCCCCAGCGTATGGCGGTACCGCTACCACGACCATGTGACCGAGTGCTTCGCCTCCGCCTACGGCGACCGCATCGGCGAGTGGTGCTTAAAACACAACATCGCCTACACAGGGCATTTTCTGTCCGAACGCACGCTGTTCTCCCAGACGCTGGCCCTGGGTGAGACCATGCGTCAGTACCGCAGCCAGCAGCTGCCCGGCATAGACATCCTGGCAGGCCAGCTGGAGATCACCACCGCGAAGCAGGCGGAATCCGTGCGCCGGCAGATGGGCCGCGAGGGCCTGGTGTGCGAGATGTACGGCGTGCTGGAGTGGGACGTTTCCTTCCGTCAGCACAAGCTGCAGGGCGACTGGCTGGCGGCGCTGGGCGTGACCACAAGGGTGCATCATCTGGCATTCATGTCCATGGGCGGCGAAGCCAAGCGCGACTGGCCCGCAGCCATCGGCTGGCAGTCCCCCTGGTGGGATAAATACGGCGGACTGGAGACCTATTTTGCCCGCGTAAACAGCCTGCTCACCCGCGGAAGGGCTGTAACGCGGGTGGCGGTCATGCACCCCATCGAAAGCTTCTGGCTTTTGTTCGGCCCCAATTCCCAGACGTTGGAGCGCCGTGAGCAGATGGACGAGCAGTTCGAGTCCCTCGCCCAGTGGCTTTTGTATGGCGGCGTGGATTTCGATTATCTTTCCGAGTCACTTTTGCCTATCCTGTGCCCGGAAGCCGGCGCGCCCCTGAAGGTCGGCGCCTGCGCCTACGACTGCGTGATCGTGCCGCCGATTCTGACGATCCGCAAAACCACCCTGGAAAGGCTTTCTGATTTTGTGAGCGCGGGCGGGCGTCTCGTATGTCTCGGCGATGCGCCCCGGCTCGTGGACGGCGCACCTTCCGATGAAGCCCGGGCGCTGTGGCAGAAAGCCTGCAGGCTCCCCATGGAGCGCGCCGCGCTGATGGAAGAGATGCAGGATCTTCGCGATGTCGAGATCCGTTTCAGCCAGAATGGCAAGCGGAGCGACAACCTGTTTTACCAGCTGCGGCAGGACGGGGAGGAGCGCACGCTGTTCGTGTGCCACGTGAAGGACGAACCTTCGCCCAGAGACCGCGTGTATTCGGTGCGCGTGCGCGGCCTGTGGAGCGCCGAAAGGATGGACGCGCTCACGGGCGAAACCAAGCCCATGGGAGGCACGCAGCAAAGCGGCTTTACCTCATTTGCCTGGGCCTGCAGCGCCCAGGACAGCCTGCTTCTGCGGCTGCGTTCCGGCTCCTGCTCTGCCCCCCAGCCCCTGTCTGCCAGGCAGCGCGCGTTCATGACGCTCAGCCAGCCGGACAGTTTTTCGCTGGACGAGCCGAACGCCCTTCTGCTGGACCGCTTCGCCTACGCGCTGGACGACGGCGAATGGCATGAGGCGGAGGATGTGCTCCGGGCGGACAACGCCCTGCGGGCCATGGCAGGCCTACCCCGGCGCGACGGCGACCAGGTGCAACCCTGGCTGACAAAGCCCGAAAAGCCGCTGCACACGGCGCACCTGATGGCGGTCTTCCGGTCTGACAGGCCTTTCGGCGGTCTGCGTCTGGCCATGGAGCAGCCCGGGAACGCCTTGGTGGAGCTGAACGGCGCGCCCGTCAAAACGCGCACAGACGGCTGGTATGTGGACGAGTACATCCCCACGCTGCCGCTTCCCCGCATAAGGAAGGGCGAAAACGTGCTTGTAGTCCACATCCCGCTCACCAAAAGGACCAACATCGAAAGCATGTATATCCTGGGAACTTTCGGCGTGGAGATCCGGGGCACCGATCTGTGCCTGACCGATATGCCGGAAGATATCCGGCTGGACGATCTCACGCGGCAGGGCTTTCCGTTCTATACCGGCAACGTGACGTACCGCTTCCGGATCGAGCCCAAAGCGCTACTCAGGAATGTATGCCTGCACATTCCCCGCATGGCGTCCCCAGTGGCGGAGGTTCGCGTGGACGGCGTGCGCGCCGGCATGATCGCCTGGCAGCCCTACAGCGTCCGCCTGCCCGCCTTAAGCACCGGCAGTCACCTGATCGAGCTTACGGCCTGCGGCAGCCGCTATAACGGATTCGGCACGCTCCACAACGCAAATCCCCATTACAAATGGTACGGGCCCGCCGCTTACCGCACCACAGGAGACGAGTGGACGGACAACTACCTGTTGCGGCCAAGTTATATCCTCTCACCCATAGAACTGACGCAGGCAGAAACGGACGGAGGCAGACAGAAATGACCAAGGCCGGTATCCATCAGGAAAACATACGCTTTCTCGGACGCCTGGACGAAACGCAGGACCCCGTGAGCCTAGACTGGACGGGCAGCGGCTTCGAGGTGCAGTTCAAAGGGCGTTCCCTGTGGGCCGAACTGGAAGCGACCTGCGAATCCCCCGATATGTGGGTGTGCTGCGCCGTGGACGGCGCGCCGGTGAGCCGCTTCATGGTGGAGCCGGGAAGGCGGTTTTATCCCCTCGTGCACGGCATGGACGCGTCGCTTTCCCGCCGCGTGACGCTGATGAAGGAGACCCAGCCCATGCCCCACGCCCCCGCGGCCACCGTGCGCGTGCACGGCCTTGAGCACGACGGGGAGCTTCTGCCCCTTCCCCAGCCGCGCCTGCGCATCGAGTTTATCGGCGACAGCCTCTCCAGCGCGGAAGGCGCGCTGGCGCCCGGGGGCAATACCGAATGGATCAGCATGTGGTTCAGCGCCTGCGCGAACTATTCTTTCTACTGCTGCCGGGAGCTGGGCGCGGAGAGGCGGCTTCTGTCCCAGAGCGGCCGGGGCGTGTACTGGGATTATACCGGAAACCGTGCCGGCAACATGGCGGACGATTACGACACGTTATGCGGCGTGCTGCGCGGTCCCGAGGCGGAAGCGCGCGGCTGCCTGAAGCCGTACGATTTTGATGCCTGGCCGGCGGACGCGGTGTGCATACGCCTGATGTGCAACGATTCAAGCGGGCTGAACCGGCGCGGAAACACCCCGGAAAACCGCTTGGAACTGATACAGGGAGCCGCCGCCTTTGCCCGGCACGTGCGCCTGCGCAACCCCGAGGCGTACATCCTGTGGGTGCTGCCGCCCAGCGACACCATGCCGGAACTGGCCCAGCGGGCGGTCGCTCTTTGCCAGAAGGAAGGCATGAAGCGCATCAGCGTGTGCGCCTTGCCGGATTACCGTCCCGGGGACATGGGCGCCCGCAATCATCCCAACGCCCTGTACAATTACCGCGCCGGCCTCATCCTGGCGGACCGCATCCGCAAAGTGCTTGGGGCGGAAGCAAACCCATGAGCCTGTACGCCATAGGAGATCTGCACCTGCACTTTCAATCCCAGCTGAAAGCCCCCGGACAGCTGAACGGCAGGGTGTGGAAAAACCACGAGGCCGTGTTCCGTGAAAACTGCCTGTACATGCTGACCGAGGAGGACACGCTGGTCCTGGCGGGCGACCACAGCTGGGGCAAAAAGCTGAGCGAGTGCGAAAAGGACCTGGAATACATTTCTGCCCTGCCCGGCAGAAAGATCCTTCTGCGGGGCAACCACGACATGTTCTGGGACGTGAAAAAGACGGAAGCCCTGAACGAAAGCTACCGCGGCAGACTGCGCTTTCTGCAAAACAGTTATGAGCCTTACGGGGATTATGCGCTGGTGGGCACGAAGGGCTACACCTTCGAGGGGCCGTTCTATCTGGACGCCCGGGGTCATGTGACCGGCTGGGACGAGGAGGAGGCCGCCCGCGCGGAGCAGCTTATAAAGCGGGAAGCCGAGCGCCTGTGCGCATCTTTCGAAGCCGCCCGGAAAGACGGATACACGCGCTTTATCATGTTTTTGCACTATCCGCCCACGAACATACTGGAGCGTTCCAGCGCGTTTACGGACATAGCCCGTGAATACGGCGCCGAACACGTGATATACGGCCACTGCCATGGCCGCGAGCGTTTTTTTGACAGCCTGCAGGGCAGGCATCACGGCTGCGAATACCATCTGGTATCCGGCGACTATCTCAAATGGAAGCCCCTGAAGATATTATAAAACGAGAGGGATAGAGCATGCAGATCACAAAACTCAGAACGAACCATCTGGACAGGCCGCTGGGCTTTGGCTTTGACAAGGCGATCCTGTCCTGGCTGACGACGGATACTCTGGCCGCAAGGCAGGCAGCCAGCCGCGTGGAGGTGTCACTTACAGCGGACGAAAGCAGTACTGTGTATGATTCCGACCGGGTTAAGACCGTCTACGCGCCGGACAGCCTGAGGATCGTATCCGGCATGGATTCCGCGGGCTGGGCTTTGCCGCTCACGCTTCAGCCCATGACCAGGTACTTCTGGCGGGTGACGGTGTGGAGCGACCTGGGCGAGGAAGCCGTAAGCGAATGGACCTGGTTCGAAACGCCTCGTTCCAATGGCGCCCCGTGGAAAGCCGAATGGATCACTTCTCCCTTTGGCCGCGAGGCGCATCCGGTGTTTTCACGGCGCTTCGTGCTTGCGGAAAAGCCCGTCAGCGTGCGGTGCTATATTGCCGGCCTGGGCATGTACGAAGCCCGTCTGAACGGCGAAAAGCTGGGAGACGAGGTGCTTTTGCCGGGCTTTCACGCCTACGACAGTTATCTCATGTATCAGACGCTGGAACTGGAGCCCCGGGCCGGCGAAAACGTGATGGAAGTCACCCTGGGCGAAGGTTGGTACATGGGCCGCTACGGGCTCAAGTCCAGGGCGCCGCGCTACGGCGAGGAGTACCTGCTTTTGGCGGAGATACGCCTTAAGTACGCCGACGGCCGGGAGGAAGTCATCGGCACGGACGAAAACTGGCAGGTGGTGCGCTCCCCCATCACCTTTGACAGCATATATGACGGCGAGACTTATGACGCCGCGCTTAAGCCTGGTCAGCCGCAGTCCGCCCTTTACGCCAAAGCACCCGAAGTGTCCCTTATCGCCCGGATTAATCCCCCGCTGCGCAAACACGAGCGCTTTACGCCCGTCCTGTCCCCGGAAAACCCACAGGTGCTGGATATGGGCCAGAACTTTGCGGGTTGGTGCCGCTTTTACTGCGACGCGCCGGCAGGCACCGAGATCCGCCTGTTGTACGCCGAATACATGAAGGATGGCGACGTGTACCGGGACAATCTGCGCAAGGCAAAGTGCGTGTATACCTACATATCCGACGGCACGCCCCGCTGGGTGGAGCCCCGCTTTACCTACTTCGGCTTCCGCTACGTGAAGGTGGAGGGCTGGCCGGGAGCGCTCGACCCCGCCAGCTTCACAGGCTGCGCCGTATACAGCAGTCTGGAGCGCACGGGCTTTATCGAGACAAGCGACGTCCAGCTCAACCGCCTGTATGAAAACACGCTGTGGAGCCTCAAAAGCAATTTTGTGGACATCCCCACCGACTGCCCCCAGCGCGACGAGCGCATGGGCTGGACGGGCGATATACAGATCTTTGCCGACACCGCCTCCTACCACATGGACACCGCCGCGTTTCTGGACAAGTTCATGCTGGACCTCATGTGCGAGCAGAAGCGCCTGGACGGCAGCGTGCCCTGCGTGGTGCCCATGTGCCGGTACGAATTGAACGGCGTTTCCGCCTGGGGCGACGCCGCCTGCGTGATCCCCTGGCGCCTGTACGAGCATTACGGCGACAGGGAGATGCTTTCAAGGCATTTTGATTCGATGCGCGGCTGGGTGGACTGGATCAGCCGCCAGAACGACAGGCACGCTTCCGGCTTTTTGTGGGACGGCTGCGCTCAGCTGGGCGACTGGCTGTCGCTGGACGGGGACAGCGTGTACGGCGGCACGGACCGCACGTTCGTGGCCACGGCGTATTACTACTATTCCGCGCTCCTCACTTCCAGAGCCGCCTCGGTGCTGGGACTGGACGAGGAAGAAGAACGATACCGCCGGCTCGCCCAAAGCATACGCGAGGCCTTCGGAAACGAGTATTTCACCCGCACGGGCTCCATATCCATACGCACGCAGACCGCCTGCGTGATGGCGCTGTACCTGGATCTCGCGCCGGAAAACGCGAAGGCAAAGACCGCCCGGCTGCTGGTGCGGCTCGTGCGCGAAAACGGCGTGCAGCTGCGCACGGGCTTCGTGGGCACGCCCTGGCTGCTGCCGGTGCTGAGCGATATCGGCGAGACGCAGTTGGCCTACGATCTGCTCTTTAAGCAGGAATACCCCGGCTGGATGTACGAGGTGAACAGGGGCGCCACCACCATATGGGAGAGGTGGAACTCCATCGAGCCGGACGGCGAAATGAACCGGGACGGCATGAACTCTTTCAACCACTACGCCTACGGCTCCGTAGCCGGCTGGCTGTACGGCTATGCCGCAGGCATACGGCAGCCAGAGGACCGGGCGCCCTCCCATGGCATGCGAAGCATCTGCGTTTCTCCCCGCCCGGACCGCAGGATCAGGCATTTTTGCTGCCGCTACGCCGCGCCCGCCGGAGAATACGAAGTCCGCTGGGACTGGCAGGGCATCGAATGCACGGTCAGGGTGAAGGTGCCCTTCGGCTGCGAAGCGCAGATCGCGCTGCCGGACGGACGCACGCAGCAGGCCGCAAGCGGCGAGTACAGCTTTACCCTCTCGCTACCGCTTCCGAAGTATACGCTGGACGCGCAGCTGGATGCGCTTTTGAGCGATCCCGCCGCCCGGGACGCGATCGCCCGCCTCTTCCCCCAGGCGATCAGGGGCGTGGCCTTCCAGTACGAGATGCATACGCTCCGCCAGCTTCTGTCTTCGCCCTTCTCCGAGATGAGCGACGAACAGATCCGGGCATTGGAAGAAGAACTGTCCGCCATCGAATACGAACCGAAACGGTAAACCAGACAAAACGAAACGGGAGAAGCCATACGGCTCCTCCCGTTCTGTTTTTGTTTTTTACCCGATCTCGGCGCGGTAGCCGTCCAGCTCCCGCTCGTTGCCGTATACGAAGTGGCCCGGTATGATCTCGCACCACTGGGGCAGATCCACGGAGTAATCGTGCACGGACGGGTCGTACACCAGAAGCTTCTTTGCCCGCTCCACGTAGGGGTTGGGGTTGGGCACCGCGGACAGAAGTGCCTTGGTGTAGGGATGCAGCGGGTGGGCGAACAGCTCTTCGGCTTCCGCCAGCTCCACGATGCGGCCTTTGTGGATGACCGCGATGCGGTCGGAAATGAAGCGCACGACGGACAGATCGTGGGCGATGAACATGTAGGTAAGCCCGCGGCTCTTTTTGAGCTCGTTCAGAAGGTTGAGCACCTGCGCGCGGATGGACACGTCCAGGGCGCTGATCGGCTCGTCCGCCACGATGAATTCCGGCTGCATGATGAGGCTTCTGGCGATGCCGATGCGCTGGCGCTGGCCGCCGGAAAATTCATGCGGGAAGCGGCTGGAGAACTCCGGAAGCAGGCCCACTTCCTGCAGGGCCTCCTGCACCTTGTCCTGCCGGTCATGCTCGTCCTTGTACAGATGGTAGTTGTACAGGCCCTCGGACACGATATAGTCCACCTTGGCACGCTCGTTCAGCGACGCCATGGGGTCCTGGAAGATCATTTGCAGGGAGCGGATCACCTTGGTGTCCATCTCCTTGGAGATCCTGCCGCTGATGCGCTCTCCCTTGAACAGGATCTCGCCCTGGGTGACGGGGTTGATGCGCACGATGGCGCGGCCGATGGTGGTCTTGCCGGAGCCGCTCTCGCCCACCAGTGCGAAGGTCTCGCCCTTGTAGATCTCGAAGTTCACGTGATCCACGGCCACGAACTTTTTGCGTCCGCTGCCGAAGGTCACCTGCAGATCCTTGACCTCGATCAGCGTTTCGCGCTTGGGGTCCAGGTGCGGATGGTATGCGTTGGGATCGGTGCCCTCGTTTTTCTGGGTCTCGCTCAGGCGCTCGATGGCCCTGGGCTGGTCCACGTGGGGCGCACGGGGATCCTGCAGCCAGCTCTTCACCATGTGGGTGGAGGTGACCTCGTACATGGGCGGTTCTTCCAGATAGTCGATGTTCAGCGCCTGGCGGTTGCGGGGCGCGAACGCGTCGCCCTTGATCTTGTTGAAGAGGTTGGGCGGCGTACCGTCTATAGCGGGCAGCTTTTCGCCCTTTACGCCCAGCTGGGGCAGCGCGCTCAGAAGCGCCCAGGTATACGGGTGCAGGGGTTCAAAGAACACCTCGTTGGCCATGCCGATCTCGATGATCTGGCCGCCGTACATCACGGCCACGCGGTCGGCGACGTTTGCCACCACGCCCAGGTCGTGGGTGATGTAGATGATGGTCATGTTGTGCTCGCGCTGCAGTCGGCGGATCAGGTCCAGGATCTGGGCCTGTATGGTCACGTCCAGCGCGGTGGTGGGCTCGTCGCAGATCAGGATCTGCGGACGGCAGGCCACGGCGATGGCGATGACCACCCTCTGGCGCATGCCGCCGGAAAACTCATGGGGATACTGCCTGTAGCGCTTTTCGGGATTGGGGATGCCCACTGCTTCCAGGATGCGCAGGGTCTCTTGCTTCGCGGCTTTGCCCTTCAGCCCCTGGTGGAGCTCGACGCTCTCCTGGATCTGGTAGCCGATGGTCTTTAAGGGGTTCAGGCTCGTCATGGGGTCCTGCGTGACCATGGCGATCTTTTTGCCCCTGACCCGCAGCCACTCTTTTTCGCTGAAAGTCGTCAGGTCGTCTCCGTCATACATGATGGAGCCGTGGGTGATGGAACCGTTTTTGTCCAGCATACCCACGAAGCACTTGGTAAACACGCTCTTGCCCGAGCCGCTCTCGCCCACGATTGCCAGCGTCTCGCCTTCATACAGATCCAGCGACGTGCGCCGTATGGCCGTAAGCTTCTGGCCGCGCAGGGAGAAAGTCACTTCCACGTCCCTTGCGGAGAGCAGGGGCAGCTGAGACAGGATCTTTTGCGCCCTGGAATCGAAATCCACGGTCTTGTTCATGTTTTCGCTCATCATTCCGCCCCTCCTTTACACATGGTTGCGGGGGTCGCAGGCGTCGGAGAACGCGTTGCCCACCAGGTAGAAGGTGATGGTGATGATGGATACGATGACCGCGGGATAGATCATCAGGTGCGGGTAATTCATGACTTGCGTCCTGGCTTCGGTGAGCAGCATGCCCAGCGAGGGCTTCATGATGTCCATCAGGCCCAGGTAGGTCAGCGTAGTCTCGTAGGCGATGGTGCCGGGGATGGCCAGCGCCATGCGGAGGATGATCACGCTCACCAGGTACGGGAAAATGTTTCTGAACAGGATGCGGCTTAGACCGGTGCCCAGGCAGCGGGAGGCCAGGTTGTACTCCCGGTCCCTGTACATGAATACCAGGTTCCTCACGTTTCTTGCCGTGCCCAGCCAGCCGAACAGCACCATGGCGATGCCCATGGTGAGCATGCTCTTGCCTACCATCAGCGCGATCAGCGTCATGTATATGATGGTGGGGATGTTGTCGATCAGGTTGTACAGTTCGGTAAAGAAGCGGTCCAGCTTTCTCACGTAGCCCCACACCAAGCCGATGATCAGGCCCAGCGTGATCTGCGCAAGCGACACGCACACCGCCAGAAGGATGCTGGCCCGGGTGGCGTACCACACCTGCGCCCAGTAATCCTGGCCGACGCCGTTGGTGCCGAACCAGTAATCCGCCCAGCTGGGCAGACGGTACATCATCTCCGGCGTGGTGTTGGTGCGCATATGGATATCGTATTTGCCGATCCAGCCCGCCACGAAGGTGAATATGAAAAGCAGGATGAAAATGACCGACATGATCACGGCGGGCTTTTTCTTTAAGAAGTTCGCCCACACGCTCTTCCAGTAGCTGTAGTTGGAATAGCCGATGCGCTCCGCGTCCTGCGGTTTGTACTCGGCAAACTCGAACAGCTGGGCTTCCGGCATGTCGGAGCGGGATTTGGGATACTCGCGCCCCTTGGGCCGCTTCATTTTGGGGTTGGTGTCTACCGCGCTGTAGTCTATGCTCAGATCGACTACCGGCTGTTCCATTTCCTGTACGGTCTTGCGGCGGTTGTGCTTTTTGCTCATCAGCGCACATCCCCCTTTCCGGTCAGCTTGATTCTCGGGTCGATGAACGTCATCAGCAGGTCGCCCAGGAACACGCCCAGTATGCCCATGGCTGCGTACAGGAGCACGATGCCCTGCACCAGTGGCAGGTCATACCGGCCGATGGCCTGGGGCAGCAAAAAGCCCATGCCGGGCACGGCGAAGAATTTCTCCACCAGCAGGCTTCCGCCCACGGTGAGCAGGATCGAATACGGCAGGTACTGCGCCAGCGGCACGAACGCGTTTTTGAGCACGTGCCTGAACAGCACCTTGCGCTCGCTCAGGCCCTTGAGCTTGGCCAGGCGGATGTAGTCCTTGTTGAGCTCGTCCACCATGTAGCGGCGCGTCCATAGCATGTAGCCCGCGGTGGAGCCGATGGATAAGCAGATGATCGGCAGCACCATCGTGAGGTACACGTTGCCCTTTGTATCGTCGTATCTCATAGGCAGGCCGAAAAGCTGGTTGCCCAGCACCATGATGAGGGTGTATATCACCAGGTGCGGCACAGCGTTCACGAACACCGTGTAGCCCGTGCCCACATGGTCAAAGAGCCCGTCCTTGTACCTGGCCTGAAGCACGCCCATCACCACGCCCAGCACCAGCGAGATGGCCAGCGACACGAGGCCAACTGACATCGATATGCCGATGCGGTTGGCGATCACCTTGGTGACGTACTGGTTTTTCTCGATGCGCAGGCTCTTGCCCAGGTTGAACTTGAGGCGCACGTCGTAGGTATCCTTGAGCTTGCCGCCGAAGGGGTCCTCCCCCGCCAGCTTCGCCTGCAGATACGGCACGATCGATACAGGGTTGATGCTCTTGACCTCGGTGTTTTTGGAAGTGTTGTAAACGCGCATCTGCAGCATGTCGCCGTAGAACTCCGCCAGCTGCAGAAGCATACTGCGGTTGACGTAGCCCGTGCCTGGCTTCTGATAAGCGCCGTCGCCCTGCTGGGCGATGGCCGCCTGGTCACCGCACTGTTTGCAGGTAAGGCCCTCCACCAGGCCCGTTCCGCCGCAGGTGGGGCAGACCTTCATCATGCCCATGCGCTCCAGCTTTTCGAACTTCTGTTTGTCGGTGAACTTGAGCAGCTCATCGTCCGTGAAGAAGTTCTCACTGGGCATGAGACGCATCAGAACAAAAACCACGCTCACGACCAGAAGGATCGTGAGTAGGGATTGTCCCAGGCGTTTGAGAATGTATTTGAGCATTCCGCTTTCCTCCCGTGCGCCCGCGGGGCGGGGCGCGTTTTTCCCCATCCGGGGAGGGTATGCCGTTCTCCGCCGAGCGGGGAACCGCATACCGTTCCCGAAGAAAGTAAAAAACCGGAGCAGTCCCGAAGGACCGCTCCGGAAGACTATTGCGTCAGACGTTCGCAGACCGATTATTCGGCAGCGTACGCGGCGGCGAAGGCAGCCATTTCCTCAGTGGTGAAGGGAACCGTAGAGGTCTCCCAATCCACATAGCGGTAGGCCTGCATGCCGTACATGCTGTACACCTTGGTGTAATTGTTGATCTTGGTCAGCTCCCAGCCCACTTCGTAGGAGCAGGGGATGACAAGGGCATGGCCCAGGAAGCAGGCTTCGGCCTTGACGAACGCGTCGTAACGGGCGTCGATATCGTCGGTGATGGCCTTGGCGGCAACTACCAGATCAGTGAACTCCTGATACGCGGCGATCAGATCGGGATCGGTGGCGTCGTTGCAGTTGCTGTAGTAGTTGGCATAGTAGGCTTCGGTGTCGTTGTAGGTCTCCTGGCCCAGGAAGTTGATGGGATCGGCAAAGTCAGCGCCCCAGCCGTTGATGAAGAAGGAAGCCTTGCGGGGGTTGCGCACTTCACTGGCGAGGGAGGAGACGTAGGTGTTGGTGACGAGCTTTACGTAGTCGTCGCCCAGGCACACGGAGAAGATGTCCTCCAGGACCTTCGCGGTCTGCGCCGCGGTGGTGGAAGCGCCGGAGATGTAGTAGTCGATCTGCACGGGGAAGGTCACGCCCTTGGCGGTGAGTTCTTCGATGGCGGCAGCCTTGTACTGGGCAGCCAGCTCCGCATTGGTGCGGGTGTAGGTCTCAGAATTGTACTCCAGGCCGATGGCCTCAAGCACCTTGGAGGTGTAGTCGGTGCCGTCAGAGTAGAACGCCACGCCGTTGCCGGTGTACACGTAGTTCTGGCAGCTCTGGGGGTTGACGGCATTGGTCCTGGCCAGGTAGTTGGTCAGATCCAGGCCGTAGTACAGGCTCTTGCGGAAGTTCTCGTTGGCAACGGCGGTGTTCCAGTTGTCATCGGGAGTGGCGCCGTCGGCAAGGTTCTTGTTGTACACCAGGTGTATCTGGTAAGAGTACTTGGTGGGACGGGCCTCGACCAGGTTGGCGTAGTTGGGATCTTCGGGGTTGGAGTAGATCGCCTGCAGTTCATCCTGGGGCAGAGACACATGGTCCAGCTCGCCGCCCTTGTACAGCTGCACGGCCACGGCAGCGGACTCGACCATTTTCACGGTGACGGTCTCGAAGCGCTTGCAGTTGGCGTCGTTCCAGTAGTTGGGGCTCTTGGTGAACACCTTCTGGTTCTGGTTCACGAAGTAGGTGATGGTGTAGGGGCCGGAATACCACATATCTTCCCAGGTCACGGAGCGGTATCCGTCAACGCCCATTTCCTCGATCATCTCGGCAGACAGGGGATACAGGCAGTTGTAGGTGGCCACAGAGGGGAAGTAGGGCAGCTGGTCTACCAGGGTGTAGGTGATGGTGCCCGCTTCGTCGTCAACGGCGATGCCGACCATTTCGGCGAACTTGCCGTCGGTGTCCAGCGCCTTGGCTTCTTCAACGTCCAGGCCCTTGGTGTACTCATAGTAGTCACGGGCGCCCGCGATCATCTCGCCGGGCATGGAGACGTTGTAGGAATCGTTCTTGTAGAAGTTCAGAACCCACTCAAGGCCGGTGGCCCAGTCGGACGCCTTCACGTCGGCCATGTACTCGCCGTCCTTGTCGAACCAGGTCATGCCCTCGTTGAGCACGAAGGTCCAGGTCTTGCCGCCGTCGTTGGTGTAGTATTCCTTGGCGGCGTTGGGCTTGAGGTTGCCGTGGTTGTCGTTGGTCAGAAGACCGTCGATCAGGTTGCACAGGATGTTCAGGTCGGCAGCGGCCTGAGAATAGTGCACGTTCCAGGTCTCCAGCTCACGGGCCTGCGTCTCATAGGTGTTGAGGTTGGTGAGTTCCTCGGCGGAAGCGACGGACGCCACGCTCAGGACCATGACCAGCGCCAGCACGATGGAAAGCAGCTTTTTCATCAATGGTTCCTCCTTGTTTTTGTGCATTACATTGTATATGCAATGATAGGCTATTATATGCGATTTCGGTTTTGCCGTCAAGTCATTTTGGGATGATTTTGAAAATTCTTTGTTTGTTTTATGCATTACCCGTCGATACCGGGCCATAATAAACCCGCAAAATGCAGGATGATGCCTTCACTGAATCTTTTTTGTGCTTATGGTCGCAGATTTTACCTTATGCATATATACTCATCCTATACATTTTATGCATCCGGGAGGCGAATCGAGCATGCCCCGCGAAAATAAAAAGACCCTGCGCAGCGTGTGGAGCCGCCGCCTGGTGCGTCCCCTGATGTACAAGCTGTTCACCCGGGGCGTGCTGGCGCTTGCCGTCATCAAGCTGTGGCAGCATTTCCGCCCCAGCGTTTCCGGCAGCGACCTTTGCGTGCTCGTGGGGCTCGTGTTCGCCCTGGGCAGCTTTGTGGCCTACCTGCGCTTTGACGGCGCCCGCATCCCGCAGCTCAGGCTTCCCCGCATGAAAAGAAAGACCCCGGGCTGGGCCGGGGGCGACATCGCCGATCACATCAACGACGACCTTATCCTGTTTGACGACCTGGACAGCGACGAGCAGGCGCTGTGCGTCTTTTGGTGCGACCTGATACTGATGCCGGTGTTTCTTGCGGCGTCGCTGCTTTAGGAAAGTGTGGAGTTTGAAATTGGAGTTAGAAGTTAGGAATCAGGAGTTAGGAGTTGCGGATGAAATGCCTGCAGCATTTCTTCTGATGAAAGCAAACCGCCCCACGACGCGGGCGGTTTTGTTATGGTACCGAGCACCCTTGCGCTCGCGGCAAACTAAACTCCTAACTCCTACCTCCTAACTCCTAACTTCTCCCGTATCAAAGACCATGTCCGTCATGCCTTCCTCCCCCGGCATCGTGCATATCAGGCGGCCGCGGTCGCGGATGAGCGCGTCCCAGAAGCAGCGGGCGGGGAGGTTCGTTTTATACACGCTTAAACACCAGCGGCCGGGACGGGCGGAGAGGAGCTCCTCGCAGGCGGCGCGGGCGATGCCCCGGCCCCTGGCGGCGCGCACCAGGTACAGTTCCTGAAAGCGCCAGCTGCAGCCCTCCAGGGCATAGCTTTCGTCCGTGACCATCACCAGGCCCACGGCACGGGCGTTCTCTTCTATAATATAGGTCTCCACGCCGTCGCCGAAGGGCAGCACATCCTCCGCCGCGCCGTAATCGAAGTAGCCGTTTTCGTCCAGATCGAAAAAATCCCCGGCGTAAGGGCTTAAGTCGTTCCGGTAGAGATTGAACAGGTTTTCGATCAGGGCGCGATCCTTCCCGCTTACCGGTCTCAACTTCATGCCGTCACCCTTTTTTCGATGATGATGTCGCCGTATTCGTCCGTCTGCCGGGCCGTGACGCGTCCGTTCTTGATAAGTTCCAGCAAGGCCATGAACACGCTGATCACTTCTTCCCGGTCGCAGCTGTCTTCAAACAGGGCAAAGAAGGACGCGCTGCCCTTCCCCACGCGCTGCATGATGAGCGCCATGCACTGGGCCACAGTGTAGGTCTCGCGCCGCACTTCCCGGCGGGAGAAGTTTTCGAACTGCTCGTTTTCCGCCAGCTCCTCCAGGCGCCTGAGCACCCGGGCGAAGGCTTTGGTGAGGGCCGTGAGCGTCATGCCCGTAAGCTCGATGGTGGGCGGCGGCAGCGGATACTCCTCCGGCAGCTTGGTATACAGCGCCTGCGCCGCCTCTTCCAGCGAGCGCATCTCGCCGGACAGTTCCTTGAAGCGCTTGTATTCCTCCAGCTGGCGGATCAGCGCCTGCTCGGGCGTCTCGGCGTCCGGGTCCTCCGGCTCGGGCGGCTTGGGCAGCAGCGAGCGGGATTTGATCTCCATCAGAAGCGCCGCCATCTGCAGAAACTCGCTGGCGCTGTCCATGTCCAGGTCCCCGATCTGGCTCATGGATTCCAGGTACTGGCCGGTGATCTCGCTGATGAAGATGTCCTTGATGTCGATCTTCGCCGCGTGGATGAGATCCAGCAGCAGGTCCAGCGGGCCGGTGTACTGGTATTTTTTGAGGTCTACGACGTACGCCATCTCAGATGACCCCTATCGCCTGCGCCACGATGCGGCTGAGCACGCTCAGCGACCCGATCACGCCGCTTCGCACGCCGCCGATGACGATGGAAATGATGTCCAGCTTCGGGCTCACATTGCCCAGCATGATCAGGCCCAGCAGCACCATGCCGGCGATCTGCTGGGTGCGCCTCTGCGCAAACAGGTCCTGGTGCAGCACCAGGTCGTTGAGCACGTGATATCCGTCCAGGGGCGGCAGCGGAATCAGGTTGAACACCGCCAGGGACAGATTGATGAACATGCAGTTCACGATCATCTGGTACAGGACCGATACCGCCTTGCCGAAGGCGGGCTCGATGACAGCCTCGCTCATGGCATAGGCCGAGCGGAATACAACTGCGGCAAATTCATCGTTCATACCTAGGCTGCTGCCGTAACCAAGCTTGCTCAGCGCGCCGATGAAGATCGCGGACATCGCGATAAAGCACACGAAGAACAGGCACAGATTGGCCGTGATACCGGCCAGCGACACCTTGAGGTCGTCGGCGCGGTAGTTTTTGTACTTGATGGGGTTGACCGGCACGGGCTTTGCCCAGCCGAAGCCCACCAGAAGCATGCACAGAAAACCCATGGGGTCTATGTGCTTCATGGGGTTCAGCGTGATCCTGCCCATGTAGCGCGCGGTATCGTCCCCGCAGCGCTCCGCCACCCAGCCGTGGGCGCATTCGTGTATGCTCAGCGCCAGCAGAACGCCCGGCAGGGTGATCAGCAGGCTCTTGATAAACGCCAGCGGGTCAGCCGAAATGGAGCTAAAGTTGAACAGCATTTTCTTCACTCCTTACAGGAAAACGTTTCCGGGCGCAGAATTTACTTTTTGAGGTGAAGCGCGTGAACGTATACGATTTCGACAACACGATCATACGCGGGGATTCCACAGCCCTGTTTTATATGTACTGCCTGAGGCGTACGCCCAGGATGGTTTTGCGCCTGCCCGCCCTCGCCTGGGGCGCGCTGTTCGTGCTGAAGAAGGACAAGCAGCGCTTCAAGCAGGATATGTTCGCCTTTCTGAAAGACCTCAAAGACCCCGAAGGCCAGGTGGAACGGTTCTGGGACAAAAACCTGCCGCGCGTGAAACCGTATTACCTCTCATTAAAGCGGACGGACGACGTTGTGATCTCGGCTTCGCCGGAATTCCTGGTGCGCCCGGCGATGGAGCGCCTGGGCGTAAAGCAGGTGCTGGCCTCCCCCGTGGACATACGCACCGGCCTGTACCGCGGAGCCAACTGCCACGGGGAGGAAAAGGTGCGCAGGTGGAAACAGGCATTCCCGGATGCGCGCATCGGAAAGTTCTATTCCGATTCGCACTCGGACGACCCGCTGGCCCGTCTCGCGGACAAAGCCTATCTGGTGAAGGGCGAAAACCTTCTGCCCTGGGACTGAGGGGTTTTACCCCTCTTTTTTCTTTTGAAGCAGTCCCTTCAGCTTAAAGCGGAACATGAGGCAGAGCATGAAGATGAGCAGCAGCACCATGATGCCCATGCACAGCCAGCTCCATGTGATGGATTTGGCAACATAGCCCATCAGAAGCAGCATGGGAAAACCGATGATGATGCTCCACAGGTTCTGGTACACGATGTTGTTGGAAGCCGGCGTTTCGAAGGAGGGATCGATCTCCCTGAGCAGGATCACGCCCGTGGAAGCCGTGCCCGTGAGCATGCCGTACAGCGCCAGGAAGGCCTCGTCCTCATAGCCCGGGAACAGGCGTTTGCAGGTCCAGCGGCAGTAGAAGTAGGTGGCCGCGGCGCCCAGCGTGCAGGTGAGCAGCAGGGGCAGAACGAACTGCCGGTTCTGGAAGGCGCTTAAGTCTATGGCAGCGATGGATGCCGCCACCATCAGGTCGAACATGGTGCCGGAGATGCGGTTCAGCATGAAGCTGTTGGTGTAGGCGCGTTTGACAACGCCTTTTTTGCGCAGGAAGTTAAGCAGCCCCTTGAGAGCAATGGTTACCGCCGTGCCCACCAGGAAGTTGAAGCCCCACATCAGGCTGCGCACGGTGTTGTCGTAAAACGCGATGCCGCTGCAGGCGCGGTGGATCAGGTACATGAAAAGGTACGCCACCCCGTACGCCAGGAACACCAGCGCGAATTGCACCGTGAGCTTGTCCACGGATTCGCTCAGGGGGATCTCGCCGGGAGAGGTGATATGCTCGGCAGAAAGCAGCTCCACCTGCTCGGCGTTCTCGGTGCGCTGCACGTTCTTTTTGCGGGCGATGCGCTGCAGGTAGATCACGCCGCCCACGCTGGCGGAGATGAAGCCGCACGCCGCCACGCTCAGGCCGTAGCTCACGCCGTTTTCAAAGCCGGCGTCCGAAAAGTTCTTGCCCCAGGCGTAAGCCTGGCCGGGGCCCTGGCCGTAGCCCATGGGCAAAAGCATGCCCGCCGCGGCGAAAGAATGTATGATGTAATACAGGGCCAGGGTGATCGCAAGGCCTACAAGCCCCTGCACGATGTAGGTGGACACCACCACCGTGGAGGTGCTGAAAATATCCTGCCGGGCCTTTTTGCCCCGGTGCTTTTCCATGGTCCTCAGTGACAGGGCCACAAAGCCCAGGCCCAGGCCGTGATACGTGAGCGCTTCCAGCGTGGCGGTGGAGAGCATGTTTTCTCCCGTTATACGCTTCCATACGCCGCCAGCGATCAGCACCAGAAAGCCCGCCAGCACCGAAGACGGTATCAGCGAACGGCGAAGCGGCCTGATCGTGCGGCGCAGGGCATTGGCGATCAGCATCGCCCCCAAAAGTACCGCCAGCACCACCACGAAGCTCCAAACGTCAGAATCCCAGAAATTGACCGAGCCGTTTACCATTTTCACCTCATCAATAAAGACCAAAGTCTGTTTTGAATCTTGTTTGCTTATCAGAAAGCCGCAGCCGGCAAATACAGACCGAAGTCTGTTTATACACCCTTCTTGGACAGGTATTCATCCACCTTCTTGCGGATGTCGTCCGGAATCTTCCTTTCAAAGGGCAGGCAGGCCGCCCGGTTCATGCGTTCCGCGAACAGAAGCACGATGCGCCCGGTCTTTTCCAGCGAAGGCGCGCACACGTAATCGATCACGTCCCGGCGGGAATGGATGTAGCTCATGCCCGGCGTGCCGAAGCGCCCGATGGACACAGCGGGCACGCCGCTGTCTGCGAAGGGGATGCAGTCGGAGGAATAGGTGTCGGTGCGCGTCTCTACGGCATAGCCTTCCTCCTTCATGAGCATGTCGATGTGGTCCGTAAGCTCCTTGGGGCCCGTGACGATGGCGAATTCATGTCCCGCGGGGCTGCCCGCCAGATCGCAGTTGATGCAAAGGCGGGTTTTTTTGACCTCGTCTTCGTTGGCTGCCACGAAGTGCTTGCTGCCCAGCAGTCCCCTCTCCTCGCTGCCCGTCCAGATAAAGCGCAGGGAGCGCTCGGGCGGATTGAGCATGTAGTGCCGCGCCAGCTCCATCAGTATGGCGCTGCCCGCCGCGTTGTCGTAGCAGCCGTGGGAGAACTGGGTGGAATCCATGTGGGCGGTGAAGGCGATGATCTCTTCCGGCCTCTTCGTGCCGGGGATAAAGGCGGTCACGTTGCGGGAGGTGTTCTCAAAATCGCGGCTCTTCACCTCCACGCGCGCCTTGCTCGCGCCCTTTACGATCATTTCGTACAGGTCGCGCTTGCGCACGGTCACCACGCACAGCCGCTTATCGAACGGATCGGTGAACACCGGCCGCAGCATGCCGGGCTGCAGGTCGGTCTCGTCCAGATGATCCAGCATATCTCCGTCACCGGCGATCACACAGGCCGGTTCCGCTTTGATCAGCTGCTCATAGTTCTTTTTGCCCACGGGCGTGTTGATGTAGATGATCTTTTCCTTTGCGTCCAGCAGGTTTACGGGAAGCGCATCCTCCGCGTACTCCATTTCGGCGGTCGCTTCGAGGCTCGCGCTGCGGCGGTAGGCCTTTGCCTCATAAGTCTTGCGGTAAGGCTCCAGCACCTCCAAAAACGTTCGCGTCACCTCGCCGTCCTGGGTAGCAAATTCGTCGATCTCAGTTTTCAGCCCGAAAGATGCGCACTCCGCGCGCAGGATGTCCGCGACCTTCTCCTCTTCCGGCGTACCGCTCACGCGCACGAAGTTCATTTTTTCGATCAGGGAATACATACGCTTTCCGTCCATAGCCACGCGTCCTTTCTGAATGGGATGCATTCTGAACATAATTCAGAATGTATTATAGCACAGGAAAGCGCCGAGCGTCAATTGCGGCAGCGGCGAAACCGGCCACATATATTGGATTGACACTTACACAGACGTGCCTTATTTTGTTAAAATCTCTTGCCTCTATGGACAAAGGCCTGACCCGGTGCTATAATGATTTAGCTTTGTAGGCATGCCAACGTAGCTCAGTCGGTAGAGCAGCGGTTTCGTAAACCGCAGGTCAGGGGTCCGAGTCCCCTCGTTGGCTCTTTTACGAGGTGTAGCGCAGTTTGGTAGCGCGTTTGGTTCGGGACCAAAAGGCCGTGGGTTCAAATCCCGTCACCTCGAGCAAAAACCCCTGATTTCATGCAGAAATCGAGGGGTTTTTCATGTTTTTACATGGGGGCAAATGCCTTGGTTTTGCGCTATTGACAACAATTCAGCTGAAATGCATTTTCACCCCTGTGCGCAGCCTGTTTTCCCCTGCCGGAGGCGAAGCGGAACAAGTTCTTGCATTTTGCCGGGGTGTGGAGTATAATACAGGCAGAAGGACCAAATCATCATGGATCGGAGTGATTTGATATGATTCAGGTTATCGCCGGCAACAAGGGCACCGGAAAGACCAAGCGCCTGATCGACATCGCCAACGACGCCCTCAAAAGCGAGCACGGGCTGGTGGTGTTCATCGACGACGACAAGCGCTATATGTACGACCTTCGCCACGAGATCCGCTTTGTGGATGCGGGCGAATACGAAGGTGTGCGCGGCGGGACGGCAGACGTGTTCCTGGGCTTTTTGAGCGGCATGCTGGCGGTCAATTACGACATCACGCTGGTGTGCGTGGACGCGTTTTTAAAACTGATCAAGTCCACGTCCCTGGAAGAAACGGAGAGCTTCTTTTCGCGCCTGGACGCGCTGAGCGAGCACAGCCACTGCAATTTCATCTTTAACGTATCCTGCAGCCTGGACGCCCTGCCGCCCTACGTGGCCCGGTACGTGATCTGAACTTTTCCGGAAAGGAAGTATTCCGGCGGTCTGTCAGCCGCCGGGTTTTTGGTATGTATATGATCAGATCGAATCCCCACACCCATACGGATTACGTCGACGGCAAGAGCCCCGCACGGGACATGATCAAGCGCGCGCTGGAATTGGGCTTTACGTCGCTGGGCTTCTCCGAGCACGCCTACCAGCCGGACATCGAGCCCCTGTACGGCCTGACCGACCCGAACCGCAAGCGCTATATAAACGAGATCCTGTCCCTGCGCAGGGAATACGAAGGCCGCATCCGCATCTGGCTGGGGCTTGAGATCGACCGCATGTCCCCCGAAAGCGGCGAAGGACTGGATTATTTTATCGGCGCGAACCACTATCTCACCTCGCGAAACGGCGATTTTGCCGCCGTGGACGGGGACGCGGACCTGCTGGAGGCCTACGTCGCCCGGGCATTCGACGGCTCCTGGGACAGGGCGATCGAGAGGTATTTCAAAGACTATGCCGACTTCGTGGAGAAAAAGCCTCCCGCCATCATCGCCCACTTCGACCTGATTTGCAAAAGCAACCGCAAGCGGCACTGGTTCAAAGAGGACGGCGCGCTGATCGACTGCGGAAAAGAGGCCATGCGGCGCATGATCCGTTCTTGCCGTGTGCTGGAGGTGAATACCGGCGGCATGGCGCGCTCAGGCCAGCCCTGCCCTTATCCGGTGCAGCCGCTGCTTGCCTTCTGGCGCGAACTGGGCGGGCAGGTGATCCCATCCTCGGACTGCCACCGGGCCCACCAGCTGGACGCGTTCTTTGATATCGCCCCGGAGTATATGCGCGCGGCCGGATTTACGGAATGCCTCGCCCTCGGCAAGGGCGACAGGCTGTTTGAGACCGTGAGCCTTATATAATATGAACTTTTCACCCCTGAAATCGTTTGTGGACGAAGCCTGCCTGGCGCGGCTTCCCGGCGCGGACGTGCGCGTCCGGGTCCGGGGGCAGGCGCTGTTTGAATACCGCACCGGCTTCTCGGACGCGGAAAACGAAATCGAAACGGACGGCACCGAGGTCTGGCCCGCCTACTCCCTCACCAAGCTCATGACCTGCGCCTGCGCCATGATGGCCCGGGAAGAAGGGCGGCTGGGACTGGACGAGCCGCTTGGAACCTACCTGCCCGCGTTCAGCCGCATGCGCGTTGCGGAGACGCTGCCCGGCGGAAAACGCATACGCGACGCGGTGCGCCCCGTGACTGTGCGCCACCTTATGTCCATGAGCTCGGGCTTTGGCTCCGACATCCGCCTTCTGCCCGCGGGCGATACGCATTTCGCCGTAAACGCCCTGGCCGATCAACCGCTTCTGTGCGATCCCGGCGAGCACTGGGTGTACGGACTCAGCCACGACGTGCTTGGCGCGGTCCTCGAGACGGTATACGGCATGAAGCTCAGGAATGTTTTCAGGCAGAAGCTTTTCGGTCCCCTGGGACTAAGGTACAGCCGCTTCCTTTCCGAGGTGAAAGACCTGAGCGCGCTCACGCCGCTGTACCGGGCGGAAAACGGCGGCTACGCATCCATTCCCTTCGACATGACCTATGCCCCATCCCCTCTCTACGACAGTGGCGGGGCGGGACTGGTGACTTCCGCCGGGGACTTCATCCGCTTTCTGGACGCGCTGTGCACGGGCCGCCTGATATCGGCTTCCTCCCTTGCCCTCATGTGTAAAGATACGCTCACGCCCGCCGCCCGCCGAGACTTTTGCTGGCCCCAGCTGACCGGCTACGGCTACGGGCTTGGGCTGCGCGTGCCGCTTGAGGGCAGCCATTTCACGGACGTTGGCTGGGGCGGCGCGGCGGGCGCCTACGCGCTGATGGACATTGGGCGCGGGGTGAGCATGTGCTTTTTCACGAACGTGCTGAGCGCGGACGAAACGTACCTGTATGTAGGCCTGCGGGACGCGCTTTATAGCTGCCTTTCATGAACTTTTGAAGCAGAACACTAAATGCATGTAAACTTTCTCGTTGCATCTTGCAATCTCCCCGATCATCATATATAATATCAAAGTCTGCCCAACCGTATGGGTTGCTTTTGTTGTGGACACAAAAAGCGCCCTTCGCATGATGCGGGCGCTATGACTATAAACAGGAGGTGTCACCATGGCATCGGATAAGAGAGTAAAGGTAGTGCTGGCCTGCTCTGAGTGCAAGCAGCGCAACTACAACACCATCAAGAACAAAAAGAACGATCCCGACCGTCTCGAGATGAACAAGTACTGCCGCTTCTGCAGGAAGCACACCGCCCATAAAGAAGCGAAGTAATCCCCCTGAGCGCGATCAAGGGTGCCCCCGCGTTGGAAAATGCGGGAGGGTCTTTGGCGCGCACCCCAGACTCTTGATAAGGATGTGAATTGCATGGCAGCTGAAAAGGATGTCAAGCAGGTCAAGAAGGACGAGAAGAAGGAAGGCAACTTTCTGACCCGTTTCTTCCAGAAGATCGGCAAGGCTTTCTACAATATGTATCACGAGCTCAAGAAGGTCACCTGGCCTACCAAGAGCGCGCTGATCAACTATTCTCTGGTGGTTCTGATCTTCCTGGTCATCATGGGCGTGATCATCGGCGTTTTCGACATGGGCGCCAGCGCTCTGGTCAGGCTGATCACGGGCTAAAGCGAGGACAGCAGCATGGCAGATACTGCCGAAATGAAATGGTATGTTGTGCACACTTATTCCGGATATGAGAATAAGGTGAAGGCCAACATCGAAAAAACCGTCGAGAACACCACCAGTATGCAGGGTCTGATCGGTTCGGTGGAGATCCCGCAGGAGGAAGTGCTGGAGATCAAAAACGGCAAAAGCCATATCGTCCAGCGCAAGCGCATGCCCGGCTATGTGCTGGTGCACATGGTGATGACCAACGAATCCTGGTACCGCGTGCGCAACACCCGCGGCGTCACCGGCTTCGTGGGCACAGGCAGCAAACCTTCTCCCCTCTCCGATGAAGATTATGCCAACCTCATGGCCAGCGCGCCCGTGACCCGTCTGGACGTAGAGGTGGGCGACGACGTGCGCATACTGACCGGCGTGTTTGAGAACTTCACGGGCCACGTGTCCGCCATCGATCCCGTCGCCAAGCGCGTGACGGTAGTGGTGGAAATGCTCAACCGCGCCACAAACGTGGAGCTCGAGCTGGACGAAGTCGTCCGCGTCGGGCTGTAAAAAGCGCTCAGCGCTTCACGATCCGCTTGCAAGCCTACGGGCTTTCAGGAAGTGGGAGGAGCCGAAAGAGCTCCGCTACACACCACATTAGTTTAAGGAGGATAACCCCATGGCGAAGAAAGTTACTGCGCTGATCAAGCTGCAGGTCAACGCCGGCAAAGCTACCCCCGCGCCGCCTATCGGCCCGGCTCTCGGTCAGCACGGCGTGAACATCCCTGGATTCTGCAAGGAATTCAACGACCGCACCGCGAAGCAGGTGGGCCTGGTGATCCCGGTAGTGATTACCGTTTATCAGGATCGTTCCTTCACCTTCATCTGCAAAACGCCCCCTGCTGCTGTTCTCATCAAGAAGGCCTGCGGCATCGAGCACGCTTCCGGCCGTCCGAATAAAGACAAGGTTGCGCACATCTCTAAGGCCCAGGTCAAAGAGATCGCCGAGCTGAAAATGCCCGACCTGAACGCCGCCTCCGTCGAAGCCGCCATGAGCATGGTGGCCGGCACCGCCCGCAGCATGGGCGTCGTAGTTGACGACTGAGCACATCACCAAAACCGTGGGAGGACACAGTGCCGTTTGTACCACAGGGAGGAATTTGAAACATGAAGACCGGTAAGAAATACTCCGACAGCTTCAAGCTGATCGATCGCAGCAAGCAATATGACCCTGAAGAGGCCATCGCTCTGGTAAAGCAGACCTCCAAGGCGAAGTTTGACGAGACCATAGAGATCTCCGTGCGCCTGGGCGTAGACCCCCGCCACGCGGATCAGCAGGTGCGCGGCACGGTCGTGCTGCCCAACGGCACCGGCAAAACCAAGAGCGTTCTCGTTATCGCCAAGGGCCCCAAGGCGGACGAAGCCGCTGCCGCCGGCGCGGATTTCGTTGGCGCCGAGGACATGATCGCCAAGATCCAGGGCGGCTGGTTCGGCTTTGACGTTTGTATCGCCACCCCCGACATGATGGGTCTGGTAGGCCGTCTCGGTAAGGTTCTGGGCCCCAAGGGCCTGATGCCCAACCCCAAGACCGGCACCGTGACCAACGACCTCACCAAGGCCATCTCCGAGACCAAGGCCGGCAAGGTGGAGTACCGTCTGGACAAGACCGCCATCATCCACTGCCCCCTGGGCAAGGCGTCTTTCAGCGAGGAAAAGCTCACTGAGAACCTCCGCACCCTGATGGAGGCGATCATCAAGGCGAAGCCCGCTGCCGCCAAGGGCACTTACATCAAGAGCGCCGTGATCTCTTCGACCATGGGCCCCGGCATCAAGCTCAACAGCCTGAAGTTCTGATGTAAACCCGCATACAAAATCCTCCGCTTTTTCGGCGGAGGATTTTGTTGTATCCAAACGTTACTTTTCGCCGTAGTCGCGGCCGAACTTTTCGGAGTCGAACGGCGCGCGGCGGTTGGGGCAGTCCTGCCTAGGGCAGAGCGAACAGCTTTCAAAGTGCTTTTCAGAGGCGTACAGGATGCCGGAGCCCGATTTTACCGGGCGCATCAGGAAGCTGGGTTCCAGGTAGATTCCGGTGTTTTCCAGCACGTTCCCCAGCAGCGCGAACAGGGGCTTCTGCTGGCTGATGGGCCAGTCGATCACGGAGCCCGGCGCCAGGGAATTGATGCTGTCCGAGCCGATCACCCCGCGCATGGCCTTGCGGAAGGATACGGACGCGCTGCGCAGGGCGAGTTCGCAAACCGAGTCCGCCCAGTAGCGGAACAGCTCGTCCGATATGGACAGCGCGTATTCGTAGGCGGCGCGGCCGCTGGTGCCCACAAAGGGGTACACGGTGTCGCTGTCCTTCAGGTTCACGCTGATCACGCGGCTTTCAAAGCGCTCGCCGCCCAGCACGATCGAGTGCCCGTCGTTGGACAGGATCTTTTCCCGGCCTGCATAAAACACCGGCTTCATGCGTTTGACCGTTTCGCCGTATATTTCCTCAAAATCATCCAGATCGTCTTCCATCACATGCAGTTTTTTGCACGCGGCGTCAAAATCCACGTTCCATTCCAGCTGGTCGAACAGCCAACGCTCCCCCATGTTTTCACCCCGCAGCCCGTTCTGTTTCACTTCCCGGCATTCCGCCGGGCGCATTCCGCATTTTGTATAATTATATCTCTAAGCAGTCCGGTTTACAAGCATTCATTCAAAAACAGTCCTGCCTTCAGCCTTCCTGCCCGGCAAAGGCGTCCGGGGCCTCGCTACCGGCTTCGTGTTCGCTGAGCACCAATGTGAGGTTGTTCAGGTTCATGGAGTAGGTGTAGCGCGCTTCCTCCGCCACGTGCATGGCCAGGCGTATGCCTACCTTGTGCGTGCCTTCCTCGCCCGTCACATAGTGCACGGGGTCGAAGGCGCCGCAGTCGTCCCGGAAGCGGATGGTGTATTTGCCGTTTCTGTACTGCAGGCGGATGGACAGATGGTTCTGCCCTTTGGGCGCAAAGCCGTGCTCGATCACGTTTGAGCCCATCTCTTCGACGCACAGCGACAGATGATTCGCCAGCCGGCCGCCGCAGCCGTGGGCGATGCAGAAACCGTGCGCGCCGCGGGACGCTTTGACCACGTCGTCCAGGTTCTTGATATCGGCCTCCATCCTGTCTTCAGGCGGCACGCCGAAGGAAGGCGGGAGCAGCAGCACGCTTTCCGCTTCCCGGAAGGACAGGCAGCCTTTCCTTTGCAGATACAGAAGGATCAGCGCCAGCGCGCCCGCCTCGCCGGCAAAATTGTACAGCCATACCGTCTTCATGCCCGCGAGGCTGAGCAGGTATCCCGCCAGGACCGGCAAAATCGCGTTTTGCACGACGGAGATCATCTCCGTCATGCAGACTTTTTCAACGCCCTGGTATCCGTTTTTCAAAGCGCTGTTCAGGCAGCAGGGGATCAGCCCCAGCGAATACAGCCGTAAGCCCCATACGGCAAACGTCCGGCTGTCGCCCGCCTCAGGGATGAACAGCTTTACGGCCCACGGAGCGATCACCAGCAGCAGGACCATGGCGCCCATGCCCAGCATCAGGCCGTACCGCGCAAGCAGGCGCACCAGCTCTTTCAGGCCCGTCCGGTCTTCTTCGCCGAACAGGATGCCGCACATTGTGAGCGAAACGCCGCCCAGGCCCGTGCTTACGCAGTTGCTTGCGTTGCCGATGGAAGTAATCACGGCAAAAGCCGCCACCGCGGCGCTGCCGCCGGCGGAAAGCAGGATCTTGTTCATCAGGTACACCAGCACCACCGACGACGCCATGTTGAATACGGTAGGCACGCCGCCCAGGAGCATATCGCGGATCTTTTCCAGGCGCACGCGCCGCATGGAAAAGCGGAACACGCATTTTTTCGACAGCAGGTATCCCCCGCCCACCAGCATGGCGGCATAGTAGCTGAGGGACGAAGCCAGGCCCATGCCGAACATGCCGCCGTCGAACACCAGCACGCTGAGCAGGTCGAAGGCCACGTCCGTGACCGTCATGCTGAGCACCGCCGCCACCAGCAGGCTGCTTTTGCCCGCCATCTGCAGGAACGGAACGAGGATCAGTGAAGCCATCGTGGCAGGCACGCCGATGACGAAGCCGGAAATGTAGCCCTTCGTATCGCTCAGGAGCTTCGCGTCTTTGCCGGCGCCCAGAGCCCGGGCGAGAGGACTGAGCAGAAGGGCGACCGCAATCACGAATACGGCAGAAAAACAGGTGCCCACCGCCAGGGCGGAAGAAAAGCCGATGTTCGTTTCTTCCTGAGAGCCCCTGCCCAGCGATCGGCTGCACACTACCTGCGCGCCGGCGGACAGCATGCTGCCCACGGCTCCGATGATCAGAAGCAGCGGATTGGCAAGCCCGTACGCCGCGATGGACGTGACGCCCAGAAACTGGCCGATCATGATGCTGTCGATCAGCAGGCATACAGACACCGTGAGGGCGGAAAGCACCTGCGCGGCGAGCATCTGTTTTACAAGTTTTCGGATCATTGGTTTTCCTCCCGCCGGGGCAACATATTACTTGCAGGCTTTAAAGACGTCACAGCCCGATCATCACGACGCTGACCAGGGCCATCAGCATGCCCAGCGCCTGCCAGGCAGACGGCCTTTCCCGAAAGAGCAGTATGGAATACAGGATGGACAGCGTGAGCACGCCTCCGTTTTCCACCGTATACAGGATGCCGGAGTCCATGCGCGCAAGCACCCACAAAAGCAGCCGGGCCGCCGCCGTGGCCGAAGCGCAGCAGATCAAAAGCATCCACACAGCGCCTTTGCCCATATGAAAGCCGTCACGAAGCTCCTTCCTGCGGCCCAGTGCATGCTCCCGGCCTACGGCCAAAAGCACAGAAGAACCGTACAGGATCACCAGCATCTCGGCGCTCTCCGCGCCGTTCAAAAGCGTAGCCTGGGCGTTCATGAGGGTGCCGTACAGGCCGTTGGCCGCAAACAGAAGTGCGCACCACAGCAGGTATTTCGGCGCGGCGCCGCGCACGGAAAGGCCCCGGCTGTTCATCACCGCCAGCGCCAGAAGCATCAGCGCCACGGCACAGATCTGGAGCGCCGACAGCCTTTCGCCCATGAAGAGCACGCCCGCCGCCAGCGGGATCAGGATGCCGCCGAACATGCTGGAGATCATTAGAAACGAATAGGACCCCCGCTTGCCGGATTCGATCATCGAAACGTTGTACAGCAAAAGCACCGCGCCGCCCGCCAGGCCGAACAGCCAGGTGCGCCAGGACGGCGAAAAAGAAAACCCGCCGGCGATCAGGGAGACCAGCGCGATGAATGCGCCGTAGCACACGGAAAAGACCGGCGCGGCCATTTCGGCATTATTTCCCTGATATTGGCGGGTATACAGCCTGGTAAACAGAGACTGGAACGAATACAGCGCCACGAGCAGCGCCACCAGGAGCGTCAGCGTCACGATGAAACCTCCCTTGACGGGCTGCCGCGCCTGCGCACGTTCTGTACGCAAACGCAGCAGTTCCTTTGCGCGGTTCCATTATATCACCCAGGTGGCTTGGACGCAACACGCCCGCACCCTCTGAACGGGCACTCAGGCGTTATTTAACCTCCAGAAGCCTTCCGTCCGGGCCTATGTCGAACGTTCCGTCCCCCGTGAACGCCTCGCCGTTCCAGGTCTTGTCCGCGGCGCCTGAAAAGCGTATGGCCGGAGATGCGGTATCGCGGGCGAGACAGTTTACAAAGCTGATGCCGTCGGTATACTGCGCCTCGAACGCCGTACCGGAGCAGGAACTCCATTCCAGCCTGCTTAAGCGGATGGTGGCGCACAGGTTTATGCGTATGCCGCTTTTCACGTTCCTCACGAGGCAGTCGAGCAATTCGATTTCGTAGCTCTGTTCAAAGCTGAGCGCGGTGCCTTCCCTGCCTGTGTTTTCTTTTCCGAAGCCCAGGCCGATCAGATTCAGCCCCGCACAGGATTCAAAGCGCATCACGTCCGTTCCGGCGGAAGAAAAGATGTTTACGGTCAGCGGGGCGCCCGACTCGCTCCTGAGGGTGAGTCCCTCAGCGTCGCGGATTACGAGGCCGTCCGCGCCGAGGCTGCACCAATCTGTTTTGAGCGGCGCTTTTGCCTTCAAGACATCGTATTCGCCGTCCGCGAGCACCACGGTGCGCTTGGGGCCGATAGCCCTGATCAGGCCTTCGATGTCGTTAACGTGTATCTCTCCGCCGGCAGGGAGCTCTTCTGTGCCATCCGAAGCGGCGTACGCATCACGGATCGCCTGCAAAGCCGTTTCGGGCGGGATGTCCTCGTAACTCATGCCTTCCAGCCGCGATTCGTCCAGTTTCGCCCCGCTCAGCCCGATCGGGGACGCTGTGTCCCCGCTGAACCAGCCCTCACCGGGCGCGTTGCCGTCAAAGGCGCAACCCGCCACCCGGGCCGGATATACGGTGCACAGAAACGCCGGGCCGGAAAAGATGTTCATGCCCACACGGTTGGAAAGGAACATGACGTTGGTGATCTTTTCCATCCGGCACAGGTGCACGGCGTAGTTGTCGCGGATGCGGCAGTTGTACACCGTGAAGCCGTCCCCCTGCTGCGCGGAGAACAGGGCGGCAGCCGGCACGCCGGAAGCCTGGATGGAATCGATCTCGCAGCCGCTGACGCTTACGTCGCGGCAGGAGAAGGTGTCGACCGCTGCGACGCTGCACTCGTATATCCTGGAATCCGTTATCGCCACGCGGGCGCAGTCCAGCGCCTGTACGCCGATGGTGCCGCAGCCAAACAGCCCGCAGGCATTGATCGCGACGTCTTCACATGCGATCAGGCGCACCACGCCGCCGCTGCACTCTCCGGGCATCTGCGTATGGCCGATCAAAAGCCCTTCGAGGGTCACGTTACGGCAGTTTTCCAGGTACAGCACGTTTGCAAACCGCGGCACGGCCAGGATGCGGGTCTCCCCTGCGCCCGAAGCGCGAATCGTAAGATTGTTTACATTCCTCAGCTGCAGCTCCGCCCACGCGAATACCGCCTGCCCTTCGTTCCAGTCGATGGCCCTCAGCCAGGAATACCAGCCGCCCTCCGTCTCGTTTCCGTAATCCAAGGCGGTGCTCAGGTCGTAATCGCCCGGAGCCAGCTCGATCACCGTATCCGGGGCGATGGCAGTCAGCAGCTCGTCGACAGTCGCAACGCGTACGGTGCGCGTATCAGGCGCAGCTCCCGCTCGCCCCGCAGCCGGCCCCGCGGCCAGGAACGCAAGCGCCAGGATCGGCAGCAGAAACGCCGCCGCGACGCGGTTTCGCTTCTCTTTATGGTCCATAATACGCTCCAGTCTGTTTTTGAGTGTACGTTTCGGGGAGTAAAACGGCGCCGCCGCACCGGGCAGCATGTTTTCCGCGGTGCGCAGCAGGATATCGCCGTAAGCGCGCTTCTGTCTGCCGTTCATGCGCCTGAGCAGCAAGGCGTCGCAGCTCAGTTCGCAGGCGAAGCCGATCTCCTTCAGCGCGATAAACGCGATAGGATTGAACCACTGAGTGGAGAGCGCCAGCATGGCGATCAGCTTGTACAGCGCGTCCATCCGCCGGTAATGCATAAGCTCGTGCGCAAGGATCTGCTTTAGATCCGCCTTTCCGGCTTCCAGATGAGGCAGAACGATCACGGGCGAAAGCACGCCCAGGGTGAGCGGGCCCGGGACGGTTTCGCTTTCATACAGCTTCGGCTTTCTTCCGGGAATGCGGCTGTATATCTCCGTCACGTCCGCTTCCGGCCCGCGCAGCCCCTTACGAAGTTTCCGCCTGAATCCCAGGTACGCCCAGATCCGCCAGGCTGCAAGGCCGATGCTGCCCGCCGCCCAGATCACGAGAACCGCCGCCTCCGCTCCGGAGAAACGCGCCCCGGCGGATGCAGGCGCTTCATCCGCGCTGCTTTCCGCGGCCTTGGGCAAATGGACCTCAGGCACCGTCTCGACCTCCCGGAAGCCCAGGGGCAAAACCGGTTCCGTTTCAGCCGTATACGCTGAAGGCCGGGCGTCGTATATCGTCTGAGGCACAGCCGCCTTTACGCCCGTCTCCGGAATGAAGCCCGGCACGGGCAGGCAGAAGCGGATCAGCACCAGCAGCCAGGCGTAGTAATACACCATAGCCGGCAGGCGCTTGCCCAGGAGCTTTCTGGTGAAAAGCAATACGAGCGAAAGCGCGCTGCCGCCCAGCGTAAGCCACATGAGCGTTTTCATTCTTTGTTTCCTCCGTCCAGCATGCGCCTAAGCTCCTCGATGTCCTCTTTTGTAAGGCCGTCCGAGGTGACCAGCGCGGAGACGAGCGCCCTGGCACTGCCGCCGTACAGGCGGCTGATCAGGTCTTTCGTCGCCCACGCATCGTATTCCGCCCGGGTGATCAGCGGCTGGTAGTAGAACACGCCCTTTTTTTCCTGCGTCAGGGCGCCTTTTTTGCACAGCCTCGTCACCAGCGTTTTTACCGTGGTAGCCTCCCAGCCCCGGCTGCGGCTTAACCGGGCGCGGATCGCCGTGACCGGCAGGGCCTCCCCCGCCTCCCACAGCACCTTCATGACCTCCAGCTCCGCGTCCGAGATCCTGCGCGCGGATTCGTCCGACATGGCGCTGCCTCCCTTGCTACAATTGTAGTCTGCAAGGGCATTATAGCACCCAAGACTACAGTTGTCAACAGTAAAAAGCTCCAGCAGGCAGCACATCAAAAAACAGCCCCGGGAGCGCGAACTCCGGGGCTGTGCGTTACCATAGTGGATTTCAAGAAGATTTCAGGGGTTTTGCAGATACGCTTCGGCGCCAAAGGGGACCAGCGGCTCGTTTGCCTTCAGATACAGCGGGTGGTGCGGGTGCCCTTTCCTGGAGACCGGGCCGCAGCAGTACCACTCGGCGCCCCGCTCATTGCCCAGCCGGATCATGTCCTTTGCGAAGGCGAGCAGGTAGGGCCGCGTTTCCACCAGGTTGCCCCAGGCCGCCCACACCGCAGGCCGGGGCCTGAGGGAAAGCAGATAATCGAAGGCCCGCAGGTTTTCCGCGTGCAGCCTCTCGTCCGCGCACGCGTCCATGTCTCCCGGCGAGGTGGCCCGCTGGGCGCACACGTTCATCATCATGAAGCTGTCGTAGCCGTTGGAAAGGGCGATGCGCTGGGCGCTTTTGAGCGTAGGGTCCAGCCTGTCCGGTGCGGCGGTGGAGGGATTGATGCCGATGCATATGAGCGGGTTTTTGCCGCGCGTGCCCAAGATGTAGCGGTATTCCTCGTAGGCGCAGGGAACGAACAGCCACTTTTCCACGTCGTAGCTGTCATTTGGCTTTATGGCTCGCCTCAGCGCAGCTTCAAAAGAAACGTCCTCATACGTGCGCGTGTCCCTTGACGGTATGTGCCGCATTCGTCCCTCCAAAAAACCGGACGCGCTGGCGTCCGGAAATAAAACTGGTCTGGTTATTGCCTGGAGCTTAAGCCGTCCATGCGCATCATCTTTTCCAGCACCTTGATGTCGTTGGTGATGTCGATGGCGTCGCTCTTGAACAGGCGGTCCAACTGGGTCTCGTAGCCCTCCACCACCTTGTCCATGATGCCCTCGATGCGGCGCTTGGCGGTGGTGATGTTTTCGCCCCTCACGTCCCCCTGGCGCTCGAGCTGGGCGTACTGGGACAGGAGCCTGAGCGTTGTGGGCAGATAATACTCCATGAAGGGCTGGATGTCCTTCGTGCGCTCCGGCTTCTGCTCCACCAGGTGGAAGATGTTGGCGGTCAGGGATTCGATGCGGTGGATCTTCTGGGTCATCACCGTATCGGGGATCTGGTCGTTGAGATCGCGGATGCTCTGCAGTATCCGGTCGTAGGCGCTCATGCCGCCCGGCGCTTCTTCCGTTCTTTGGGAAGTATAGCGCGCGGCGCTGGTCATGATGATGATGCGCTTTTCGTTGTCGATCACGGCCTCGCGGGGCAGCTTGCCTTCGCGGCGAAGCTGGCGGAAAGCGGTCTTGATCTGCTCCTCGGTCACGCCGGGGCCCATGCGCTTGATGATGTCGTCTATGAAAAAGATATCGCTGCTGCCCTGCAGGTACGCCAGCAGGTCGTCCTTGAGGATCTCCTGCTGCGTCTGGGCGCTGCGGGTATCGGACTGCTTGCGTCCCCTGATCGTATTGGTCACCAGGAAAGCTGCGGCGATCAGTATGGCAAAAACGGCGATGGGCCACACGACGCCTTCCGTGACCTCAAAAAACGAACCTACGATGAACATGGCGGCCGCCACCAGAAGCAGCATCCTGCCCGGCATGCGGAAGTTGTACTGCTTGCGGATGCGGCTGAACAGCCAGATCGCGCCCGGAAAGCGCAGACCGGGTATCATGAGCATGATCAGGTTGATGATCAGGCCCGTGTCGATGTTGAAATCCTTGCCCTCGCGGCCCTTGTTTTCATTCACCGGCGCACACCTCCCAAATTCGCATTGTCGTATATCATACCATATTTGCATTTGGTATATGTGAATTATGCGTTAATTATCTCTCATCCCTTGCGGCGCGGTTTTGCAGGGCTACATTTCCATCCGCAGAAACACGTATACGAAAGCGAAAACGATGCCCAGCGTGCACACGATCAGGCCGAAGGTGACGGTGTTGGTAAAGTAAGAGCCGTAGCGCAGGTCCGTCACCTCGCGGGGGTCGGGGCGCACGTGCGGCCTGAGCCTTGACAGCCTGCGCTGGTGCCTCAGGCCGATCTTGCGCAGGCGCATGTCCGCTCCGCCCGCGTCCTCGCCGCGCATATCCGAAGCATGATCCACGAAGGCGCTCTCCTTCACGATAAGCACCAGCCCGTCAGTGATGCCGTCCAGCAGGCGGCTTGCCAGCGCCAGCAGTGCGGCTCCGGCGCGGGCGGCCAGATCGCCCAGCCCCTCGATAAATCCCGCCGCTGCCTGAAGCGCCCGGGCAAACGCCTTCGCCGCGCAGTCGCCGAGGGGCGCAAGGAACGCGCAGACGGCGTTAAGCACGTCCGGAAGCAGGCGGCAGAACAGGGGCCGGTACAGGCTTTCCTCCAGGTCCAGCTTTGCCGGCCAGCGGTCCAGATAGCCCTCAGGGGTTTTGTACAGCTTCTTCCTTACGAAGAGCAGATACACCAGCGTTCCGATCGTCAGGGTGATCAGCCCGCCCTTCAGGTTTTCAATGCTGAAAAGCTCGATGCCGTGAAAGCCTTCAAGGCCTAAAAACGGCAGGTTCATCCGGGCGGCCCTGCCCAGAAAACGGTCCGGCCACAGGCCCAAGGCGGGAATGGGCAGTGCCGACACCGCAAGGGCGATCCGCGACCGTACAGACAGGTATCCCCTGCCCTCGGAATCATATTTTTGGCTGAGCGTTTCGTCAGGGTTCTTCTGCCAAAACAGGCAGATATAGGTCTTGAGCATATATGCAGCGGTCAGGCCGGCGGCAAAGAGAAACATCCATTCGCACAGCCGGAAGGCGAACGATCCGCTTTCATTTACCCATTCCACGAGGCCCTCGTGGATCATGGTCTTGGATACGTAGCCGTTAAAGCCCGGCACGCCCGCCAGGCCCAGCGCGCCCAGCAGCCAGCATGCGTGCAGGAATGGCTTTTTGCGCCCGTAGCCCCGCAGGCGGTTCAGGTCCAGCGTGTGGGCGTTCATGTACACCGCTCCCGCTGTCATGAACAGAAGGAGCTTGAGCACGGAGTGGTTCAGCATATGGGTTACGGCGCCGGCAGCCGGAAGCGCACCTTCGTCCTTGAGCAGCACAGCTGCGGCGACGCCCGTAAGGATATAGCCGATCTGGGACATGGACGAGCAGGCCAGCGTGCGCTTCAGGTTACCCGAGAACACGCCCAGCACCGCGCCTAAAAGCATCGTGACCAGGGCGATAAACAGCAGGATGCAGCCGTAGACATAGCTGCCGCGGAAGATCCCGAAGGAAACGGCGAGTATTCCCAGCACGCCCGCCTTGGTGAGCATGCCGCTGAGCAGCGCGCTGGCCGGAGCCGGGGCCACCGGATGGGCCTTGGGCAGCCATATATGCAGCGGGAACGCACCGGCCTTGGCGAAAAAGCCGAACAGGATCAGCCCGCCCGCCGTATACACTTTGTGCGAATGCGGCGCGCCGCCAAGGGCTTCATAGGCAAGCGAGCCTGTCTGCCGGTACAAAAGCAGCATGCCCATCAGCGTCACCATGCCGCCCAGCACCGCCACGCCCAGATACGTGGCCGCCGCGCGCATGGCCTCGGGCGTCTCCTCATGGGCTACCCAGGGGTACGAAGCCATGGACATGATCTCGAAAAAGATGAACGCCGTGAACAGGTCGTCCGCCAGGAACATGCCCGTTACGCCGCAGAGGGTGAGGAGGTTGAAGAAATAGTAGCGCGTGCGGTTGTGGTAATGCGCGAAATACTGTCTGGAGAGAAGCGCCGTTTCCAGCCACATGAACGAAGCCACGAAAACGTACATGCTTCTGAAGCCGTCCGCCCGGAACGTGAGGGTCATGCCGCAGATGCCGGGCAATGACGAAACGACGGGCTCCCCATTATACGCGCGCCAAAGCGTCCAGGCGCTTAATAAGGTCTGGACAAGGCAGCCTGCCAATACGCAGGCGTCCCGCGCAGTTTTATGCTGCTTCCCCGCCAGCTTCACGGCAAGGCTCACCATGAGCGGCCAAAGGATCAAAGCGTATATCATATTCCTTCCTTACAGCCCCCGTATCAGGCGAACGGCGTCTCCGCTCAAAAGGCTCACGGCGATAAGCATGAGGCATATCGCCGCCGTGGATATCTTCATGGGCATGCCCATGTCCGCCCGTTCCTCTCCCCCGCCCGTTTCCGGCGCGTAAAACGCGGGCACCAGGAAGGTAAAGATGTATACGGCGGTGAGCACGGCAGAAATAATCAGGCTCACGCAGCCGGCGACCGCCCAGAGGCCGCCCCGCTGCAGGGCGGCGGTGATGATCAGGTATTTGCTGGTAAAGCCCGCCAGGGGCGGCACGCCCGTAAGCGCAAGTCCCGCAACGGCGAACGCCGCCAGGGTGAAGGGCATGCGCTTTGCCAGGCCGCGCATCTCGTGGATGTCCTTTTTGCCGGTCTTGACCATGACGGCGCCGGCGCAGAAGAACAGAACGATCTTCATCAGGCTGTGGAACACCATGTGGGTGATCCCCGCCGCGAAGCCGTCTTTGGTCAGCAGGCTCAAAGCAAAAAGCATGTAGCTCAAATTGCTCACGGTGGACCAGGCCAGCCGCCGCTTTAAGTGTGTCTCCCGAACGGCGCGCACCGCGCCGTAAAGCACCGTGAAGGCCGAGAGCGCCATGGGCACGCACTGGGCCCAGGTGCCCTGCGCCAGTTCAAAGCCGAAAACGTACCCGGCGCAGCGGGCGACGCTGAACACGCCCGCGTTCACCACCGCCACGGCGTGCAGAAGCGCCGTGACCGGCGTGGGGGCCACGGAGGCTTTGGGCAGCCAGCCGCACAGCGGGAACAGCGCCGCCTTCGCCCCGAAGCCCATAAACGCCAGCACGAAGGCCAGGCGCATAAGGCCCGCATCCGCTCCGCCTGGCACGGCGCCGCCCGGCGCAAACGCGGCACCGCCTGACGCGCAGGAGGTGATGATCATGGCGGCAAATCCCAGCGTGGCGCCGCCGATCAGGTACATAAGGTAGGCGCGGCCCGCGCGGAAGGCCTCCTTGTTCCACTCGTGCTCCACCAGCGGCAGCGTGACTACCGTAAGGCATTCGTAAAAGATATACAGGGTAAACAGGTTGCCCGCGCAGGCGATGAGGAGCGTCACGCCGTAGGCGATGGTATAAAAGGCAAAAAAGTTGCCCGTCCTCTCGGCGTGGCGCATGTATTCGAAGGCGTACAGCGACGCAAACGGCCACAGCGCCGCCACCAGCAGGGCAAACAGCCTGCCCATTCCGTCCATGCGGAACACGCAGGCGAAGTTTTGGTTCAGTTTGAACAGCGTAAGCTCCTTTGCGGGCGCAAAAAGCAGCACGGCAAAAACGCCGATGGACGCAAGGACCGTTACAGCCTCGGTATAGATGTCCCTGGCCCTCTCGGTCTTCAGCCCGATCACCGGCATCAGCGCCCCGCCCAGCAGCGGCAAAAGCGCGGTCAACGCGATATACATGCTTTTACTCCTGCAGAAGTGCTGCGGCGATGCGGCTGAAGAAGGCGATGAGGCCTCCCGGCAGCACGCCCAGCGCCACGCTCAATACGGCAAAGACCGCCATGGGCGCAAGCATGCGCCAGGTCGGCTCGCATTTGACAAGCTCCCGGTCGTCTTCGCCCGTAAAGAACGCTTTGATGGAAATGCCCAGCAGATACGCCGCCGTGAGGATCGCGCTCAAAAGCAGGCAGGCTGGTCCGATCCACGCGCCTTTCATGCCGGCGGACAGCGCGCCCTGGGCCAGGTTCCATTTGCTCACGAAGCCGCCGGTGGGCGGTATGCCGATCAGCCCCAGCGACACCACTGTGAACAAGGTCATCGTGACGGGCATGCGCTTTCCGATGCCCTTGAGCCCTTCCACCTGGGTAAGGCCAGTCTTGTGGATCACCGCGCCGGCGGACATGAAGAGAGTGTTTTTGATAAGGGAATGGAACACGATATGCAAACAGGCGCCGACAAAGCCCGCATGCGTCATGGTGGACAGGCCGAACAGCACGTAGGATACCTGGCTCACCGTGGAGTACGCCAGGCGCTTTTTGAACAGCTTTTCCTTAAAGGCCAGGGTGGACCCCATCACCACGGTGATCAGGGACAGGGTCATGAAGGTATACTGCACGTAGGTGCCCTTCAGGTTCTGCGCGCCCGCGATGTAGAACACGGTACGGATGATGCCCAATACGCCCATCTTGGTGATCACGCCGGACAGCACGGCGCTGGCGGGCGCGGGCGCCACGGGATGGGCCGTGGGCAGCCAGCTGTGGGCGGGAAACATGCCGGCCTTCACGCCGAAGCCCAGGATCATCACCAGAAAGACGATCTTCAGGGCACCGCCGTGCTGCGCCATGGCTTCAGCGCTGAACACGCCGCCCGGAACGAAGCCGAAGCCGCCCGCATACGCGCCCACGAAGAAGATGCCCAGCAGCGCGGCGGAGGCGCCGAACACCGAATACAGCAGATACTTGACCGCGGCGGCCACCGCCTGCCCGTCCCGGTTATAGGCCACCAGAGGCACCGTGCAGAGCGTCATCATCTCGTAGAACATGTACAGGGTAATGAGATTGGCGGAGGCGGACAGCCCCGCCAGCGCTGCAAACGACAAAAGGTAATACCGCCAGAACAGCGCGGGATTCTCGTCGTGCTCCACATACTCCAGCGCGTACACCCCCACGCCCAGCCACACCAGGGGCACGAAGGCCAGGTAGAAGCGGTTCATCGCGTCCAGCGCGAACTCCACCCGCACGCTGTCCCCCAGCGTCAGAAGCACGAAGGGAGCGTCCGGCGAAGTAAGCAGGCTCATCAGGGCGCAGGCCGCGCCAAATGCCAGAAACGCCAGGCTCAGCTTTCCCTGCGTCTTTGGGTCCGCGCTGAGGCGCCTGATCAGCACGCCTCCTAGGGCGGGAATGAATATCGCAAGCAGTATCAGAGAAGCAAACATACGGTTATCCTCAATTCCAAATATTGATGCCGCGCAGGATGATGTCCATCACGTTTCCCGCGCTCATGCCCAGATACAGATTGACCAGCGCGAAAAAGCCAACGCCCAGCGTGAAAGAAAAGGGCCTGTTGCCCGCCGGCTTCAGCTCGAACCTTTCGCCCCTGCGGTATACCGTGATCATGGTGCGCAGAAAGTATATCACATTGAGCACCGTGCTCACCGCCAGCGCCGCCAGCGCCAGGTACATGCGCAGGCCGCCCGCGGCCCAGGCCGCTTCTGAGATGAACACCTTGGCGGAAAATCCTCCCAGCAGCGGGATGCCGGTGATCGAAAACGCGCCTATGGCGAAGGCGGCCCCGGCCAGGGGCGCGCGGTAGCCGCTGCCGCGCAGGTCGCGGAAGTTCTCTTCTCCTCCGCTCACCTCCACCAGCCTGTCCACCGCGGGGAACAGCATGGCCTTGGCGAAGGAATGGGCCAGGATCTGGAACACCGCCGCCGCACAGCCCTCTTTGGTGCCGAGGGCAGCCGCCATAAAGATGTAGCCGATCTGGGCTACAGACGAATAGCTCACCATGCGCCGGATGTTGTGCTGCTGGATGGCGTCCACGCTGCCGATCACGATGGCAAGCACCGCGTAGACCAGTATCACGTTGGCCGCGCCGCTTTCAGAAAACGCCTCAAGGCCCGCGCCGCGCAGCATGATCTTGATGAACAGAAAGATGTACGCCTTGCTCACCAGGGAGCTGAGCAGCGAGCTCGCCGCGGGCGTGGACAGCGAATAGGCGTTGGGCAGCCAGGTGTGAAACGGATACAGCGCGCTCTTGACCGCAAGCCCCAGGGACAGAAGGATCAGGCAGGCCGAAAGCGCGCCCGTATATCGTCCGTCCGCCAGGATGGCTTTGGAGCGCCCGAGCATCTGCGGAAACAGAAGCTCTCCCGTCAGGCTGTACATCATGGACAGGCCCAGCAGGAACAGGCCGCTGCCCAGCAGGTTCATGAGCATATAGCGCATGGAAGCAAACAGCGCGCCTTCGCCCCTGCGCACGAAGATCAGCGCGGCGGCGGCGATGGTGGCGATCTCCAGGAACACGTAGCCGGAGAAGATGTCGTTGGTGAGGGTGATGGCGTTGAGCGCCGCCAAAAGCAGGGAGCATACCGTGAAGAACAGGCTCTTGCGGTCCTCCGGGATCTCTTCGTCCGCGCGCCTCATGCCCGCCAGGAGCGACAGAAGCATGATGGCGTCAAAGGCCAGGCACAAAAGCGCCTCGGTGTTGGAAACGTACAGTTCGTTTCCAAACGGCGCGCCCACCTCGCCCATCTTTACGGTGAACGCCTCCCCCAGCGCATTTACCCGGATCAGCAGGTACAGCGCACCGGCTGTGCAAAGGGAAATGACGCCAAGCACCGCCAGCTTCGCCGCCCGGGGGCGCAGAAGCGCGATCAGCGACGACAGGCCCAGCGGCAGCACGATCAGAAGGATGGGAATGTTCTGCCAGAGCATGACTACCTGCCTTCCTCCCGCACGATCTCGGCGATCTCGTCTATGTTCAGGGTATGGTAGTGCCGGTACAGGCGCACGGTGAGGGCCAGCATGATGGCGCTCACGCTTACGCTCACCACGATGCCCGTAAGCACCAGGCCCGCCGGCAGGGGGTTGACGTACAGGGCCGGGTCCGTCTCGCCGCCCTGGTAGATCGGCGCGAGCCTGCCTCGGATATAGCCGTAGGACGCCAGAAACAGGTATATGGCGTTGTCCATCATGCTGAAGCCGATGATCTTTTTGATCAGGTTCTTGTTGAGCAGCAGCGTGGTAAAGCCGATGCAGAACAGGGCCACGGCGGCCGTTTCGTGCATATGGTCCACAAGCAGCGTTTTCATCAGAAGTCTCCCTTCCTGAACAGCGTGAACAGGGCGTACATGGTCAGCGCCACCACCGTGCCGACAAAGATATTCAGGTACAGAAGCATGCCGCCGGAGAATATCGTTCCCGGTATGCCGGCAGAGAAAACGCTTTCGATGCCGTTAAAGCCGGTAACGAAATGGTAGGTCTTGAACAGGCTGTACAGGCCCAGCGCACAGGCGCTCACCGCGCGGTACACGCGCAGGGTCATAAAGCGGGAAGCAGGGCCGTAGCCGTAAATGCTCAGATACATGATGAGCCCAGCACCGATCACCGCGCCGCCGGAAAAGCCGCCGCCGGGGGATATGTTGCCGTTCAAAATGATGTACACGCCGAACATCAGGATCAGCGGCACGATCACCCGTCCGCCGGCCATGAGGATCAGGTCGTCGTGAGGTTCTTCCTTGTCGTCGCCGTATTCGTATGCCCTGAGCAGCGCGCTTTTGTCGCTGGGCGCCGGGCGCAGAAGCAGCATCACCGCCACCGCCGCGATGAACAGCACGTGGGATTCCCCCAGGGTGTCGAAGCCCCGGTAGGACAGGATGATGGGCGCGATGATGTTCACGGCTCCGGTGTCCTTCAGGCCGTTTTCGATGTAGAAGGCGGATACCTCGCTGTCCGCAAGCGTGTCCGCGCCGCCAAAGGACGGAAGGCCCGAAACGGTATACAGCAGTATGCCGATCAGTGCCAGGCACAGCGCCACCGAGGACGCAGCGTACAGCGCATGGATCAGGCGCGGGCGGCGGGGCTTCTCGCTGAAAACGCTCCGCCGGGGCGCTGCCAGTGCCTCGCCGTCCGCTTCGGGACGGTTCAGCTCCAGCTCGCTGAGCATCTCCTCCCCCAGCGGGTCCGCACCCTGTTCGATAAAGCGCTTAAGGCTGTTTATCGGATTTTTCATGCTTTACCGTCCTTACCGCGTGGATCTTTTTGAGCGCCACGAACATCAGCAGGCTCGTAACGCCCGCACCCACTGCCGCCTCGGTGATGGCCAGGTCCGGCGCGCGCAGAAGTATCCACACCACGCTCATGGCCAGGCTCTGCACCATAAAGATGATCACGGCGCTTAGCAGGCTTTTGGTCAGGCTCACGCTTACGGCGCAGGCCAGTATGAAGATCAAAAGCAGCGCGTTTACGGCTTCCATATTCCGGCCTCCCGGCTGATGTTTCTGTCCGTGCGGTACACCAGCAGCCCGATCAGATGCCCACTCATGGGGCTGGTGAGCAGCATGAACGCGTACACCAGCAAAAACTTGAGGGTCACGGCGTCCAGGCCCGCTTTGACCGCGCAGGCCAGCACGATGCACCCAAGCCCCATCGTATCCCCGACAGAGGCCGCGTGCAGGCGGTTGAGCGAAAAGCCGAAGCGGTTCACGCCGATCAGCGCCGAGAGCATGAAGCCCAGGCCCAGGGCGAGCAGGGCGCAAAAAAGGATGAATCTGATCACCTCAGGCATCGCGTCCGTCCTCCCCTCCGCGCTTGCGGTTGAGCGCCACGAATATGCGCACCAGCAGCACCACCGCCAGAAAGCTGAGCAGTGCATAGATCAGGGCGATGTCCGCCAGGTACGATTCCTTCAAAAGCAGCGTGAGCAGCAGGATCAGGGTGATCGTAGCCGTGCCCGTCATGTTGATGGATATGATCCTGTCCGCGGTGGACGGCCCCTTTACCGCGCGGAAAAGCAGCACGAAAATGCCGAGGCCCACGATGACCAGCGCCGCGGTCAGCGCCGCGTCATACATGCTTTCCATAGGCGATGTCCTCCATGGCCAGAAGCCGTTTTTCAAAAGCGGAATCCGTGAGCCCTTCCGCCATGCCGGGCGTCAGGCAGTGCACAGTCAGCACGTTGTCCACCAGCTGCACCGTTACGGTGCCGGGCGTCAGGGTGATGGAATTGGCCAGCACCGCCCGGGCGGCGCGGCTTTTGAGGGTGGTGACATAATTGCGGATGCAGGGCTGTTCGCGCCTGGTAAAAACGAGGCCGATCACCCTGAGGTTTGCCAGAAAGATCTCCTTCAGCAAAAGGCCCGCATAGCATGCGCCCTGCGGCAGCAGGCGATATGCGTTCATTTCCTTTTTGAAGGTCCAGCCGCCGAAAAACCAGCCAAACGCCAGAATCAGGCAGGTGACGAAGGCGCCCGTAATGAGCGTATCCGCCGCCACGCGCCCGTTCAGCATGAGCCAGAACGCCATGAGCAAAAGCGCCATACGGCTTACTCCTTATCCGAGATGTATTTTTCCTCCCAGAAGCGCTGGGAGTGATACAGGCTGCACTTGCCGCTCACCAGATAGCTCACGGCGCAGGCCAGCGCGAACAGGGCCAGGTATTTGCCGCCGAACATTTCCGCTGCGATCAGCACGGATGCCACAGGGGCGTTCGTTACGCCCGCGAACAGTGCCGCCATGCTTACCGCCGCGCTCAGGCACGGATCGAGGCCCAGCAGCGGCCCCAGCACGCAGCCGAAGGTGGCCCCCACGAAAAACGTTGGCACGATCTCGCCGCCCCGGAACCCGCCCGCCAGCGTGACGGCGGTAAATACCAGCTTGAGCGCCCAGGCGAAGGGTTTTGCGTCCCCCGCGAGCGCCCGCCTGATCACGCCCATGCCCGCGCCGTTGTAATCCCTGGTCCCCAGGATGAGGGTAAGCGCGATCACGATGAGGGCGCATGCGGCAGTGCGCAGGTAGTCGTTGGCCAGAAGCTTCTTTGCCGCGTCCGACGAAACGTGCATGACCTTGCAGAACAGTATGGCCATCAGCCCGCAGGCAGCCGCCAGCACGATCAGCCTGGCGAGCGCCCAGGGGCCCGCCGCCATAAGCCCGTCCTCCAGGGCAAAGCGCGTGGCGGAGGCTCCCAGCTCCCGGCTCAGTTCCCAGGCGCACAGGGAAGACAGCGCGCAGGGAAACAGCGCCCGATAGTGCACCCGCCCCACGTCCACCACCTCAATGGCGAAGAACGCCGCGGCCACGGGCGTGCCGAACAGCGCGCTGAACAGCGCGGCCATGCCGCACATGCCGATCACGCGCATCTCTTTTTCGTTCAGTCTGAGGCCGCGCCCGATCAGGCAGGCAAGGCTTCCGCCCAGCTGCAGCGCGGCGCCCTCCCTGCCGGCGGAGCCGCCGGTCAGGTGCGTCAAAAACGTTCCGGCGAAGATGAGCGGCGCCATCTGCGCGGGGACGCCTTCCTCTCCCCGGGTGGACTCGAACACCCTGTCCGTGCCCACGTTCAGGGGCATGCGGCCCAGGCGGTACAAAAGCACGATCGCGGCGCCGGCAGCGGGCATCAGGTACAGAAGCCACCCGTGCTTTCCGAACAATTCCCCGGCCTTTTCCAGGGCCAGGTGAAAGCCGGTGCCCGCAAGCCCGCAGACCAGCCCCACGAGCGCGGCGAGCAGAAGCCATTTGAGCGTCCACAGCGCGGCGCCAAGGGCTTTTTTCCAATCTTTTCGCATATTCGATCCCGGCTTTCGTAAGCAGTAATCGTATCATAGCGCACAGATTGTTAAAAGTCTACCGCGTTCCAATTGTGTTTCGGTGTCAATTAAACATAAAAAGCATCCGCCCCGTGAGGAGCGGATGCCATAGTGTCTGTGCCGGGGCACAGAGGTTTTATCAGTACTCTACCTCGTACTGGGAGATCTCTTCGAGAGCCTTCGCGAAAGCCTCGGTGTAGGCATCCACGTACTTGTCGAAGCCGAGCTCAGCGGCCTTGTCCTGCATATCCTTCCACAGGGCCTCGAACTCGTCCTCGTCGGCGGCGAACACCATCTTCCAGGAGTTGGTGCGGATGATGGAGCCGACCTGGCCGGAGATGATGTCCAGCTCGTCCTTGAGATCGGCGTCTTCGATCACGGTGGCGTCCAGAGCACCGGTCGCTACCTTGATGTGGCCGGTGGCCTTGCCGTACTCGACCTGGGTCTTGTAGCCGATCCACTCGCGCCACTCCTTGGTGAGGTTGGTGGGATCGTCATCGTAGGTCGGCCATTCGGAATAGCTGAAGCCGAAGGGATAGTCCTCATGGGCACCGATGGGTTTGGTATTCCAGTAGTCCCTGCCGGGAGCCACTTCGTCGGTGATCGTGTAGGTGCCGTCTTCATTGAAGTACCAGTACAGGTTGCCGCGCACGATCTTGTAGCCGTCCTCGGTCATTTCCGGCACACCGTCCTCGTTCCACTCCCAGCGGACGCCTTCGGGGCCGTTGGAAAGGATGAAGGAGGTGTAGGGCGCATAGAACCAGTTGAACCACTTCATGGCCGCTTCCATGTTCTCGCAGGCGGCGCTGATGCCGTAGCACCAGTTGCGGCCCACGGTCTGGGTGGCCTTGTCGTAGATCACGCTGTCCGTTACGGGGATGTAGATGAATCCGTCAGGGTTCTCCGCCGTGGTGTGGCCTTCGCCGCGGGAGTTGTAGTTGCCGTGCATCCAGCTGAACCAGCTGAACATATACTGGCCGTTGGTGTACTTGCTCTGCACGTCGTTGAAGGTCATGCTGATGGAGTCGGGATCCAGCAGGCCCCTCTGGTTGGCGTCGAAGTAGAAGTGCAGCGCCCTCTTGTAGAAGGCTTCGTCGTCCAGGATGGAGCGGATCCACTGGCCGGTGACTTCAGTCTCCATCAGGGGAGAAACGTACTCGGTATCGATGCCGTACAGGAAGGACAGGGTGGAGATCTCCAGGGCGGTATGGGTGTCCCAGTCGGAGAACAGGCCCATGCCGTAGGTCTTTTTGCCGTCAGGAGTCTCGGGCTCCAGGGCGACCATTTCCTCGCAGATGTCCAGGATGTCTTCCAGGGTGCCTACCTCGGGCATGCCCAGCTCCTTGTACAGATTCCACCTGAAGCGGGTCTGCCAGTTGGTGTCCTTGGTGGAAGAGGGAGAATTGATGGCGGTGGGCAGCGCGTAGAGCTTGCCGTCGCCCTTCATGGAGTACTTGTCGCGCCAGTAGTTGATGGCGTTGGTGTTGCCCTTGTCCTCAAAGATGTTGGGCAGCTCGTCCTGGTGATCGTCCAGGCACTCCAGAAGGCCCGCGTTGATGGCCTGCTGGGTGTACTGCTGCTCTTTGAAGCCTACGATGTCGGGCAGCTTGCCGCTGGCCATGTAGCTCTGCAGCTTGTCCAGCACGTTGTCGCCGGCGGGCAGGAACTCGATCTGGATGTTGAGCTCGTCCAGCATCACCTTGCCGGACCAGTCGTCGATGATACCGAATTCCGTGCACACGGACTGCATAACGAAGGCCGTGAGGGTGACGGGCGCTTCCTCGGCGGTGCCGAAGGAGCACACTCCCAGCGCCAGCATCAGGCACAGGAGCAGACTGATGAGTCTTTTCATTGGTTTTCCTCCTTGTTGATCTATTGAAACGCTTGCGCGCGTCAATCGGTTTGTCAGCCCTTCACCGCGCCGATCATGATGCCCTTGATGAAGTAGCGCTGGAAGAAGGGATAGATCATGAGCACCGGGATGATGGTGACCATGGTGATGGTGTAGCGGGTGGATTCCGCGGTGAGCATGGTGTCCAGGTTCATGTTCTGGGCGGCGGCAGAGTCTGTCTTCAGGATGTCCGCAAGAGCCGTAGCTTTTTTGAGGTACAGGTTCAGGGTGTACTGCAGCGTGAAATACTTGGTAGAGGTCATGTACAGCACGGTATCCATGAAGGCGTTCCACTGCCCCACCGCGGCGAAAATGGCGATGGTAGCCAGGATCGGCATGGAGAGGGGCAGGATGATGCGCATGTAACGCATGAAGTAGCCCGCACCGTCGATCTCCGCCGATTCCTCCAGCGAACCCGGTATGGATTCCATGTAGGTCTTGCAAAGAACCATGTTGAAGGACTGGTTGAGGCATGGCAGCACGTACACCAGGAAGTTGTCGATCAGGCCCAGCATCCTGTAGGTGAGGTACAGCGGCACCACGCCGGCGTTAAAGTACATGGTGGCGATGATAAAGCGGTATACGAGCTTGCGGTGCCAGTATTCGGGCTTGCTCATGCAGTAGCCCATGAACGATGCGGCGATGATGGACAGTCCCGTTCCGAGCACCGTGCGGGCCACGGAGATGAAGGCCGCCTGCGGCAGGGTCTTGATGCGGAACACGGATATGTAGTTGCTGAAGTGGATGCTGCGGGGGTAAAAGAAGATCGCACCCCTGTCCACCAGCGCGTTGGAGGATATGGAGCTTATGAAAATATAATAGAAGGGGAAGATGCAAAGCAGCGTGAACAGGGTAAAGAATGTGTAGATCGCGATCTCGAACAGAATATCCTTGACCGTCTTTTTTTCTTTCAGCGCCATATCTTCACCTCCCCTCAGAATATGCTGTCGCCGCGCACGGCCTTGGACAGGTTGTTGGCGAAGAACAGCAGGCCCAGGCTCACCACGCTTTTGAACATGCCCACAGCGGTGGCGTAGGATATGTTGTTGCCGCTGATGCCCTGGTTGTACACGAACAGGTCCAGCACCTCGATCTTGTCGTGGTTCATGGCGTTTTCAAACACGTAGTACTGCTCCATGCCGTTGGACAGGATATGGCCGATGTCTATCATCAAAAGCACGAAGTACGTGCCCAGCAGTCCCGGCACCGTGATGTGCCACATCTTCTGGAAGCGGTCGGCGCCGTCTATGGAGGCGGCCTCATACAGTTCCTGGTCTATGCCGGCGATGGCGGACATGTACATGATGGACGCCCAACCCAGGCCCTTCCAGGTGCCGTAGCCCCACTGGGTGATCCACACGCCCTTGCTGGTGGCCATAAAGTTGATGGGATCGGCAGTAAGCCCCAGCATTTGCAGAAAGTGATTCACGAAGCCGTCCAGCGACAGAAGCGAGTGCACCACCGAATACACGATGACCCAGCTGACGAAGTTGGGCACGGTGGTGAGGATCTGTACGCTTTTGCGGTAGCGAACGAATTTGATTTCGGACAGGAAGATCGCAAAGAACAGGGGAAGCGGAGAACCAAGCAGATGGTAGCCGCTGGTGATGAGGGTGTTGCGCATGACCCTGAGGAACTCGTCGCGCAGCACGAAATTGCTGAAGGGCATCGCGAAATACTTGAGGCCCACCCATCGGCTGCTGAACAGGCTGAAGCCCGCCTTGTAATTCACGAAGGAGTACAGCCAGCCGAACATGGGAACATAGCAGAACAGGAGCGTGGCGATCAGGAACGGGGCCGACATCGCGAACAGTATTCTGCCCGCGCGCCTGCGGCCGTTCATGAGCTGGTTGCCTTTGGCTGTCTTCCGTGCCGGCGGACGTACCGCTTCAGTCATGCCCATCACCCTCTTTTAACTTTGTAACTTAGATTATACATACAGGCACACATTCTGTCAAGCCGCACACAAATTGACAGCCTTACGAGGAAGACGTTTCGGGCGGAGGACGTGTCTACGTCGGCTTTTTCCGCACAGCCTCCTCCATGGGCAGGCCGGTGGCGTAGTCCAGCTGCCTGGGCTCTCCCGGATCGTTCTCCCGCTGGCGGGTATATCCGTCCACCGCCCAGGAGGGAGTTTTGTCCTTCCGCCAGGGGCGGCAGGACCACTGGTAGCCGCGGAAGGGATCTCGGGTTTTGTTCATCCAGTCCAGCAGCTCATCGTGAAGGCGGTCCCGCGTCTCAGCATATGCGGGATCGTTTATCACGTTCACCATGTCGTGCGGGTCCCGGCGCGTGTCGTACATCTCGTCCGTATCCGTAAGGTGCAGGGCGAGCTTGTATTCGTCCGTGATCGCCGCGCGCATGGGCTGAAAGCCGCCAAAGCCGTCGTGATCCTGTTCGTACCGGCCAAACTCCACGAAAGCGGGACGGTGCGTGGGCAGCGACGGGTCTTTAAGCTGGTCCATGAGGCTGAATCCTTCCAGCATCACCGGGCGGGCCAGGCCGAACCAGTCCAGCACCGTGGCGGGCAGGTCGATCTGGGATACCGCGTGTTTATAACACCTTCCCGCGGGCACGCCGGGACCTTCGAATATCAGCGGCACCCGCGCGATCTCATCGTACACGGCGGGGCCCTTGGCGTACAGGCCGTGCAGGTGGCCCGCGTCCCCATGGTCGGAGGTATACAGCCGCAGGGCTTCAGGCGCGATCTCGCGGGCCAGGCGCAGGATGCGGCCGATCTCTGAATCGATGTACGTCTGGCAGGCGGCAAAGCGCGGCCACGCGCCCGGCGTGCGTTTTTTGGGGTCCAGTCCCCCGGCTTCCGCGGCCCACAGGCGCTGCAGGGCGGGCTTGCCGTTCAGATCGTCCGCCGCCGCGGCGGGGTCCATGCACAGCGTCCGGCTGTACATGTCCCCGAACTCTTTGGGCACCAGCGACGGGCCGTGGGGCTCGTCGTAGGACACCACGAGGAAGTAATCCTCATCCCGGTGGTCGCGCATGAAGGCGAGCGCCTTCTCAGTGACCCGGTGGCCGTAGATGAAATCCAGCCCGATGTCCTTTGCCTTTTGCGGGTCCCTGGACAAAACGCGCTCTTCGGGCGTAAGCTCGTCCAGGTAGCACTTCATATCGTACCAGTATTCCGGGTCCCAGCCCTCCGGACAGACGCCGTAGCCGAAGTAATCTCCCCCGTCCAGGTGCCACTTGCCGATGTAGGCGCAGTGAAACCCGGAAGCCGTGAGCCGCTGGCCCAGCGTCTTAACGTCGGCATAGAGGGGCATGCAGTTGCCCCAGCTGCCGTTGGAATGGGGATACAGCCCGGTGAACAGCGCGCTCCTGGCGGGCCCGCACACGGGCTGGCAGGTGTACGCCCTATCGAAGCGCAGGCCCTTTTCAGCCATTTCGTCCGCGCAGGGCGTGCGCACGGGCGAACCGTAGCAGCCCACCATGGAATACGCGGTGGAATCGGTCATGATCCATACCATCTGCCGTTTTGACATAAAACATACCCGCCTTTGCAGTTCGTTTAACGCGATCCGTACGGGTATCATATCACAAAACCGGGGGTTTTTCCAGCCCGTGAGCCGAACGCGGCCGCTGCGGGCAGGCTCTGAACGATTCAAATGCATGAAAATGGTTATTTTCTTTTCTCATATTGCATTTTCGGCGCTTATAGGCTATAATGGAGCCAAATGGTGCAGGATAGATTTTTCATCCTGCAAATATCGAACAGGACGGTATTCACATGGAAACCAACACGCAGGAGCTGCTTCAGCGTTTGAACCACGGCGGCAAACGGCTTTCCAAGAGCCATCGGCGCATCGCGGAGTGCATCGTGAACCACTACGACAAGGCCGCCTTCATGACCGCCAGCAAGCTTGGCGAATACGTGGGCGTGAGCGAATCCACGGTGGTGCGCTTCGCCTCGGCCCTGGGCTACGACGGCTTCCCGCAACTGCAGAAAGCCCTGCAGGAGCTGGTGCGCCACCGCCTGACCGCCAGCCAGCGCCTGGAGATGACCGGCGAGATGGGAAGCGCCCAGGTGCTGAGCAAGGTGCTCAAGACCGACATCCAGAACATCCGCTCCACGCTGGACGAACTGGACCTGGACGTGTTCGACGCGGCCATCGACTCGCTGCTCAGGGCGCGGCGCATCTACGTGCTGGGCCTGCGCGCCAGCGCGCCGCTGGCGGAATTCTTCGGCCACTACCTCAACTTCATCTTTCCCAACGTGTCCATCGTCACCAGCGGCGTAAGCGACGTTTTCGAGCAGATCGCCCGCATCGGCGAGGAGGACGTGCTGGTGGGCATCTCCTTCCCCCGCTATACGAACCACACCGTGAAGGCCATGAAGTTCGCCCGTTCCCGCGGCGCCACGCTGATCGGCATTACGGACGGGCCGCTGTCTCCCCTGCACACCGAGAGCAATTACTGCCTGACTGCCAAGAGCGACATGGCTTCCTTCGTGGACTCCCTGGCCGCGCCCATCAGCCTGCTCAACGCCCTCATCGTGGCTCTGTCCCAGAGGCGGCGCCACCAGACGGCGGAATATTTTGAAGAAGTGGAAAGCATCTGGAACGAATACCAGGTGTATCTGAACAAAAGCGCCGACTGAGGTCACCCCATGAGCAAGCATATTCTGATCATCGGCGGCGGCGCGGCGGGTCTGATGGCCGCAAAATACGCCCTGGACGCCGGCGCCCGCGTGACGCTGGTCGAAAAAAACGAAAAACTGGGCAAAAAGCTGTACATCACAGGCAAAGGGCGCTGCAACGTGACCAACGCCTGCGACCGCGACGGGCTGATGAAAAACATCGTGCGCAATCCCCGTTTCCTCTACGCGTCTCTGGCCTGCCTGGACAACCTCGGGATCATGGATGTCCTCGAGAGCCTCGGCGTACCCCTCAAGGTGGAGCGCGGAGAGCGCGTGTTTCCCCAGAGCGATCACGCCAGCGACATTACATCCGCGCTGGAGCGCTTCATCCGCTCAAAAGGCGCCCGCATTCTGCTGAATACGGCTGTAAAGACGCTCATCGTCGAAAACGGCGTCTGCCTGGGGGTCCAGACCGATAAAGGTCCCATCGCGTCCGACGCCTGCATCCTGGCCACGGGCGGCATGAGCTATCCCAGCACCGGCTCCGACGGAGAAGGCCACGCCTTCATGAAAGCCGCGGGCCATTCCATCGTCCCCTGCCGCCCTGCCCTCACGCCCATCGAGACCAGCGAGGCATGGTGTGCCCGGCTGATGGGGCTGAGCCTCAAAAACGTGCGGCTTAGCGCGTACGCCGACGTGAAGGGCAAACGCAAGGCGATATATTCCGACATGGGCGAAATGCTGTTTACCCACTTCGGCGTATCCGGCCCGCTGGTTTTGAGCCTGTCGAGCCTGCTGCCGGACGACTGCCGGGGCACGGAACTGTTTATAGACTTAAAGCCCGCGCTGGACGAAAAGACGCTGGACGCGCGGGTGCTCAGGGAGTTTTCCGCCATGCCCAACCGGCAGATCGCAAGCGTTATGGATACGCTGGAGCCGCACGCGCTGGGCGAGGTGCTTCTGGAAAACTGCCAGATCCCGCCGGGAAAGCCCGTAAACGCCGTGACCGCTCAGGAGCGCGCACGCCTGGTGCGCCTGATGAAAGCCGTGCCTCTCACGGTCAAGCGCCTGCGCGGCTTTGAGGAAGCCATCATCACCCGCGGCGGCGTGAACGTGAAGGAGATCGATCCTTCCACGATGGAGAGCAAACTGGTCAAAAACCTGTACGCTGCGGGCGAGCTGCTGGACGCGGACGCCCTGACCGGCGGCTTCAACATCACCATCGCCTTTTCCACCGGCGCGCTGGCAGGCAAAAGCGCCGCGCTCGGATCATGACACATTTATATGAAGAAAGAGAAGCGCACGCTTTCGCCCTGCGCTTAAGGCGCGCGCGCCTGGTGAGCGCAGCCGTATGGGCCGCGGCGCTTTCGCTGTGCGTTCTTTTGTGCCTTCACGTAACTACCGGCAACGCCATGCAGCGCAGGAACCTGGCCATCGCCCTTTCCGCGCTGGCGGGCTGGGCGTACCTGATCTGGCTCAGGCCCTGGGTAAAGGGGCTCAAAGCCGAATGCCTGCATTTTGAAAGCGTGTTTTCCCAGACACCCGCCGCCTATACGGGCGTGATCCGTCCGGACCCGGAGGCGCACAGCATCCCCGGCTCCATAAAGGCGCGCCGAGTCCGCCTGGACATGGGCGATAAGGAAGAAAGCTTTTTTGTAAACGAGCGCTTTGCCGCCCGCCTGCCCTCCGAGAGGCGCGCAACGCTTTACTGCGCCGGCAGTTTCATCCGGGACTTCGAGGCAGAAGATGAGAAACATTAAACGCACGCTGCGCCTGCTGCCCATGCTTTTGGCGTGGCTGTTTTTATGCTGGCTCGCATGGGGCCTGGTGTTCGACCGTCTGGCGGACACCGCTCCCGAGCACAAGCTGCAGCTCTACATAGACGCCACTGTGCCGGCGCAGGACCGCTTTGCCGGGTTGCTGGAAAAGGCCTGCCTGGCGAAAAGAAGCGAAGAAAGCCCGCTGGGGCCGGACGCGGACATCCGCCTGATCCAGGTGCGGGAACTCAGCTACGCCATGATGGGCCAAAGCCCCTTTAACGGCGGCGATTTGTTCATCCTGCCTTCCTCCGCCGTGGACCAGTACACCAACCACCTGGCGGCCCTGCCCCCGGAAGCAAGGCAGGCATTTGAAGACAGGTGGGAGATATGGTACATCGCAGGCCGTGCCTGCGGCGTGCGCGCGGACGGCGCAAAAGGCCTGCTGGCAGGCGGCGACATCGGGTTTGACCCGGACGAGAGCTATTTTATCTTTGCCGGAAGCGGCTCAAAGCACATACAGGACGGTGCGGCCTTCGCGCTGATGAAGCTGCTGCTCCTGCCCGCGGAAGGGCATGAATGACTCTGCGGAGAACGAAAACGCAAAAACGGCGTCTGGAGGGATAATGAAATGAACCGTATCATACTGTGTCTCGTGATTCTGGCGCTCGCGCTTATGAGCGCTTGCCTTTCCGAGGGCGATGACGGCATCTACGTAAAGGCCGTTGAGAACCTGCCGGACGGTTTTATTTTCGGCATGGACGCTTCCAGCGTGATCGCCGAGGAAAACAGCGGCGTAAAGTACTTTGGCTTTGACGGACAGGAACAGGACGTATTCAAAACCCTTTCGGAAAGCGGCGTGACCCACATCCGCGTGCGCGTATGGAACGACCCCTTCGACAGCCGGGGCAACGGCTACGGCGGCGGCAACTGCGACATCGAAACAGCCATCGCCATCGGCAGGCGCGCCGCGCAGTACGGCATGAAGCTGATCGTGGACTTTCACTATTCCGATTTCTGGGCCGATCCCTCCAAGCAGATGGTGCCCAAAGCCTGGAAGGGCTTGAGCATCGAGGAAAAGACCCAGGCCGCCTACGAGTATACCCGCGACTGCCTGCTTATTCTGCAGGACGAAGGCGCGGACGTGGGCATGGTGCAGCTTGGCAATGAGACCAACGGCGCGCTGTGCGGCGAAAAAACCTGGTTCAACATCACCTACATCATGGAGGCGGGTTCCCGGGCGGTGCGCGAGGTGTTTCCCGAAGCGCTGGTGGCGGTGCACTTCACCAATCCCGAAAAAGCGGACGCGCTTTTGGGCTTTGCGAAAAAGCTGGACTATTACGAGATCGACTACGACGTATTCGCCACCAGCTGGTACCCCTACTGGCACGGCACGCTGGAAAATCTGGCGAATGAGCTCAATAAAGTAAGCGACGCCTACGGCAAAAAGGTCATGGTAATGGAGACCTCCTACGCCTATACCGACCAGGACAGCGACTTTTTCGGCAACACCATAGGCGAAGGCGCCTTAAGCGACTATCCCTTTACGCCCCAGGGACAGGCGAACCTGGTGCGGGACCTCACCGACACCGTGGTGAACCGCGCCCGGGGCGGCATCGGCGTGGTGTACTGGGAAGGCACGTGGATCAGCGTGGGCACCTCCTCCTGGGAAGAAAACAAGGCGCTGTGGGAGAAGTACGGCTCCGGCTGGGCCACCAGCTTTGCCGCCCAGTACGACCCGGCTGACGCGGGCAAATATTACGGCGGCTGCGCCGTGGACAACCAGGCGATGTTCGCTCCCGACGGCACGCCCCTGCCTTCCCTGAAGGTGTTCGGCCTCATGCGAAGCGGGAACGAAACCCACATACGGCCCGACGCCCTGGAAAACGCCTTCGTCACCTGCGACATAAACGGCCCCGTCGAGCTGCCCCAAAGCGTGAACGCCGTGATGAACGACAACTCACGCGCGCCGGTTTCAGTCACATGGAACATGGACGAAGCCGGGCTTGAGCGCCTGAAGGCCCAGGGCGTCGGCACCTACCCCGTGGACGGGGAGGCAGGCGGCATGCCGGCCAGGTGCTACCTTACGCTGATCGAATACAATTACCTTTCCGACTGGAGCTTTGAGGAGGGCGGCGCCGCCTGGCGCGTGACCGACCTGGGCAAAGCCGACGAACTGTACGTGGAAGACAAAAAGAGCGACTCCCTCACCGGCACCAAGCACCTGCACTTCTGGTCGAAGGCCGCGGGCAGCGTGTGCTTTACCGCGGAGCAGGACGTAAGCGGCCTGCCGGAAGGAAAGTACAAGTTCAGCATCTCCATCATGGGCGGCGACTGCGGGAATACCGATATCTACGCCTATGTCCTGATCAACGGCGAGACCGCCGGCACCTGCCCGATGACCGTAACGTATTACAACTGCTGGGATACGGGCGCCGTGCCCGGCTTTGAGGTAAAGGCAGGCGACACCGTAACGGCAGGCGTGTACGTGAAGTGCCAGGGCTCCGGCAGCGGCGCCTGGGGCAAGATAGACGACGCGATGCTCAATTCCATGCCATAAAACAGGATTCCTCCTGCCGCCGAGGCCGTTCTGAAGCCGCGGCGGCTTGTTATATGGACATATTACGGGGTCTGCGCAGCTTTCCAAATTTGCTTCCCGCCTTCTGCGCGTATTGACAAAGCCTGCCGTGCGCGTTAAAATATAGGTGCAAGAAAAAGGGGTTAATCCCCGAAAATGAGAAAGGATGACACTGTATGAAAAAGCTTCTTGCTATCGTACTGTCTGTCGTGATGTTGCTGGGCTGCGCCAATTTTGCTTCCGCCAGCCAGCTCGCGGGCACCTACGACATCACCGTCTGGGTCGCCGAGGAGATCGCCGATCTTACCCGCACCCAGATCGACAACTTCAACGCCGCCAATGAGTTCGGCATCACCTTCAACGCCACGGTTGAGCCCGTGAGCGAAGCTGACGCCGCCACCAACATGATCACCGACGTGGAAGCGGGCGGCGACCTGTTCTGCTTTGCGCAGGACCAGTTTGCCCGTCTCGTGCAGGCCGGCGCCCTGGCCAAGCTGGGCCAGCGCGCGGCTGAGTGGGTAAAGGCCAACAACTCCGCCGGCGTCGTGGCCGCGGCCACCAGCGGCGAAGAGATCTACGCCTACCCCCTGACCGCCGACAACGGCTACTTCATGTACTACGACAAGACCTACATCCCCGAAGAGGATGTGGACTCCCTGGAAGCCCTGATCCGTGACTGCGAAGACGCCGGCAAGTACTTCGCCTTCGAGATGCAGTCCTCCGCCTGGTATCTGGCCTCCTTCTTCTTTGCCACCGGCTGCGTGAGCGAGTGGCAGACCGCCGACAACGGCGAGTTCGAATCCGTCTACGACACCTTCAACAGCCCCGCCGGCCTGATCGCCGTGAAGGGCATGAAGAAGCTGGTGGACAGCCCCTATCATCTGTCTTCCTCCAGCGGCAGCGAGTTCTCCAAGAACGCCGCCATCGTCGTGACCGGCACCTGGGACTATGTGACCGTTCAGAACATCCTGGGCGACAACATGGGCGTTGCCGATCTGCCTTCCTTCGAAGTGGACGGCGAAAGCTATCACCTCGGCTCCTTCAACGGCTGCAAACTGATGGGCGTACGTCCCCAGAAAGACGCCGTGAAGGCTGCTGCCCTGCATCAGCTGGCCCAGTATCTGACCGGCGAGGCCTGCCAGCTCGAGCGCTTTGACAAGCGCGCCTGGGGTCCCTCCAACATCGCCGCTCAGGCCTCCGAAGCCGTTCAGGCCAACCCCGGCCTGGCCGCGCTGCTGGCTCAGGCTCCCTATTCCGTGCCTCAGGGCCAGATCCACGGCTCCTGGTGGGATATCGCCAAGGTCATCGGCGAAGACGTGAAGAACGCCGCTGACGAAGACGGCCTGCAGGAAGCGCTGGACAACTACTACAACAAGATCGCCAGCCTCTTCACCCTGTCTGACGACGTCAAGTACGGCTGGACCGTGATCGGCACCTGCAACCTGAACGACGGCTTCTTCTACACCGATTACACCGACGGCCGCTCCACCTGGACCGACGACATCCCCATGACCAAGGGTGATGACGGCCTGTGGAGAAGCGCCGCCTACGAGATGGAAGCGGGCACCGAGTTCAAAGTGCGCCAGGGCCGCAGCTGGGACAACAACTTCCCGGCCGACAACTTCAAGGTAGCCGAAGCGGGCAAATACGTGGTCGTGTTCGACGAAGCGACCGGCGAAGTAGCCCTCGAGGCCGCCGAATAAAGGCTCACGCGCAAAGCGTATCATCGGCATGATCCAGAAGGCCGGAACCGGAAACGGCTCCGGCCATTCCTTTTCAAGGGAGTGAGGCGCAAATATGAAAAGGATATCCGACCTTGAATATCTGAAGCTGCCGCGCTATAAACGGCTGGCTTACAAAGTGGCGTCGTTCTTCGCCTCGATCCCCGGCGCGGTGTGGGGGCTGATCAAAAAGATCGGCCTGGCCATCGCCGGCTTGTTCGCAGGCATCGGGCGCGAGATCAGCGACATCGTGAGCACCTTCGTGCACGGCTCCGCGCCGACGAAGATCTCATACGCGGTCATGGGCTACGGCAACATGGCGCGCGGGCAGTGGCTCAGAGGCATACTGTTCCTGCTGTTTGAGATCGTGTTCATCGGCTACATGATCCTGGCGGGCGGCCACTGGCTGAGCATGCTGCCCTCCCTGGGCAAGCAGGGGCCCACCGAGGTATACGACTGGGTGCTGGACACGTATACCTATGAGTATCATGACAACTCCTTCAAGATCCTGCTGTACGGCGTTCTGACGATCTTCTTCATCGTAGCCTTCATCTATACCTGGCGCGTGAACATCCGTCAGAACAAGATCGCTGAGCAGATCCTGGCCTCCGGCAAGAAGCTCAAAAGCGGCAAGGACGATCTGCATTCCCTGGTGGATGACAGCTTCCACAAGACGCTTCTGGCCCTGCCCATGACCGGCATCATCGTGTTTACGGTTTTGCCCATCATCTTCATGGTGCTGGTGGCCTTCACCAACTATGACGGCACCCACAACGGCTACTCCAACAACCTGTTCCACTGGGTGGGGCTGGACAACTTCAACACCATGCTGTCCTGGACGGCCAACACCCGGGGCGGCACCCAGTCCTACGCCGCCACCTTCGGCGAGGTGCTCACCTGGACGCTGATTTGGGCCTTCTTCGCCACCTTCACCAACTACTTCCTGGGCATGCTGGTGGCCATGGCCATCAACAAAAAAGGCATCCGCCTAAAGAAGATGTGGCGCACCATCCTGGTGATGACCATCGCCATACCGCAGTTCATATCGCTGCTGTACGTAAGCAAGATGTTCGCCAAAAACGGCATCATGAACGGCTTTCTGATGGATCTTGGCCTGATCGACCAGGCCATAGACTTCTTTGGTGACGCCAGCAGGCCATGGCTTGCGCGCGTCACGGTCATCGTGATCAACATCTGGATCGGCATCCCCTACCTGATGCTGATGGCTACCGGCATACTGATGAACATACCGCAGGACCTGTACGAATCCGCGCGCATCGACGGCGCCAGCGGCTGGCAGCAGTACTCCAAGATCACGCTGCCTTACATGCTGTTCGTCACCGGCCCGTACCTGCTCACCAGCTTTACCGGCAACATGAATAACTTCAACGTCATCTTCCTGCTCACGGGCGGCGCGCCCACGAATTCTGCCGCATCCTCTGCGGCGGGCAACGTGGGCTACACGGACCTGCTGATCACTTGGCTGTTCAAGATCACCACCGGCCCCCAAAGCCAGTACTACCTGGCTTCAGTCGTGGGCATCATGGTGTTCGTGGTGGTGGCGCTGATCACGCTGATCGTGTACAGCGCGCTGCCGTCCATCAAGAATGAGGAGGATTTCCAGTGATGAATACAGCTGTACCTGTAAAGCGGCATATGGGCCTGAGAGCCTCCCGCCGCGCCGCGAATACCGCGATATACGTTGTGCTCATCGCGATATCCGTCATCTGGCTGATCCCCTTCATCTGCATCCTGCTGCAGTCCTTCCGCGTGGAATCCACCAACGAAGTGGGCTACGTGGTGCCGCACGTATGGGGCTTTGACAACTACGTGAACCTTGCCAAGACGGATTTCTGGCGCTGGTACCGCAACACCTTCGTGATCGCCATATGCGTCGCCGTCTTCCAGACCGTGATCGTGCTGTGCATGAGCTACACCCTGAGCCGCTTCCGCTTTAAGATGCGCAAGCCCATCATGAAGCTCATGCTGGTGCTCAGCCTCTTCCCCGGCATGCTCACCATGATCATCCTGTACCGGGTGCTCGCCGACATCGGCCTCACCCAGGCAAACGCCGTGCCCGGCCTGATCCTGGTGTACATCGCCTCCTCCGGTATGGGCTACTACGTATCCAAGGGCTTCTTCGACACGATTTCCAAATCCCTGGACGAGGCGGCGCGCGTGGACGGCGCCACGCGCCTGAAGGTGCTCGTGAAGATCATCCTGCCCCTGTCCAAGCCCATCGTGATATACACCATCCTCACCGCGTTCATGGCCCCCTGGGGCGATTTCGTGTTCGCCCGCTACATCTCCATGGGCACTTCAAAGGGCATGAACGTGGCGGTCGGCATGTACAACTGGCTCAACAAGGACCAGATCGGTTCGCGCTACACCATGTTCTGCGCGGGCGGCGTGCTGGTAGCGCTGCCGGTAACGATCCTGTTCCTGATGCTGCAGAGGTACTACGTCGAGGGCGTCACGGGCGGCGCCGTGAAGGGATAGAAAGGAGTTAACCGTATGGCAAGCGTCACACTCAAAGGCGTAAAAAAGATATATGACAACAAGGTCGTCGCCGTGCACGACTTCGATCTGGAGATCAAGGACAAGGAATTCGTGGTGTTCGTCGGCCCCTCCGGCTGCGGCAAATCCACCACCCTGCGCATGATTGCAGGCCTGGAGGACATCTCCGAAGGCACGGTGGAGATCGACGGCACCGTGGTAAACGACCTGCAGCCCAAGGACAGGGACATCGCCATGGTGTTCCAGAACTATGCGCTGTACCCCCACATGACGGTGTACGACAACATCGCCTTCTCCCTGAGGCTCAAGAAGGTCCCCGAAGAAGAGGTGTACGCCAAGGTCACCAACGCCGCGGAGATCCTGGGCATCACGGATTACCTGATGCGCAAGCCCCGCGCCCTGTCCGGCGGACAGAGGCAGCGCGTGGCCATAGGCCGCGCCATGGTGCGTAACGCCAACGTCTTTCTAATGGATGAGCCGCTGAGCAACCTGGACGCCAAGCTGCGCAACCAGATGCGCGCGGAGATCATCCTGCTCAGGCAGAAGCTGAACACCACCTTCGTATACGTCACCCACGACCAGACCGAGGCCATGACCCTGGGCGACCGCATCGTGATCATGCAGGACGGCTACATCGAGCAGGTGGGCACCCCCACCGAGGTGTTCGAGATGCCCGCCAACATCTTCGTGGCGGAATTCATCGGCGCCCCCAAGATGAACATGATGAAGACCCGCCTGGAGCGGAACGGCGACAGCTACACCGTATCTCCCTTCGGCGCGACGATGCGTGTGGACGGAGAGAAGTGCGCTTCCCTGCTGGAGCATCATGCGGGCAGCACGGACATCACGCTGGGCGTGCGTCCCGAGCACATCGTGCTGCGCGAAGGCCCGGCTGCGGACGCGATCCCCTGCACGCTGGAAGTGAACGAGATGATGGGCAGCGAGCTGCACCTGCACGTGTATACCGAAGACGGCAGCCGCCTGATCGTGCGCGTGCCCACGCTGAGCCTGTCCGCCGAAAGGCGCGCCGCCCTCACCAGGGGCGCCAAGCTGTACATCAGCTTCGAGAGCCGCGTGATGCACTTCTTCGGTCCGGACGGGATCAACCTGCTGACGGACCTCAAGAACGTGCGTACCGCGACATCCTCCGGCGACCGCTGACAGCTTTAATCGCACACGCAGAACGCCCGGGGCGGCGGCGACACGCTGCCGCCCCGCTTTATGACAAAAACGGATCTACGACCAAATGAAACGAATCCTGTTGTGGACGCTCATCGCCTGCATCGCCTTCTGCGCGCTCTCCGAAGCGGACAGGGGCAGCGTGGTGGTGGAAGAAGAAAACACCGAAGAAAACAAAGCCCTTCCCCTGGCCGGATATAAGATCGGCATCGATCCCGGCCATCAGGCAAAAGGCAACAGCCAGCGCGAGCCCATCGCACCCGGCAGCCGCGAGACCAAGGCTAAGGTGGCTACCGGCACGAAAGGCGTGAGCACCGGCATACCCGAACACGTGACGGACCTGCAGATCTCGCTGAAGCTCAGGGATCTGCTGGCGCTTCTGGGCGCCGAGGTGCTCATGACGCGGGAAACGGCGGACGTGGACATATCCAACGTGGAGCGCGCCGTGATGATGAACGAATGGGGCGCGGACGCGGTGCTGCGCATCCACTGCGACGGCTCCACCGACCATAGCCATCACGGCATCGCCATGTACGTGCGCAAGACCGGCACAAAGGCGGAGGAAAGCGCGCTGCTGGGCCGCTGCCTGCTCTCGGCCATGACGGAAAGGACCGGCGCGGCAAAAAAGAGCGTATACAAGCGCGATACCTATACGGGCCTCAACTGGTCCGAAGTGCCCTGCGTGCTGGCAGAGTGCGGATACATGTCCAACCCCGAGGAGGACGAAAAGCTCAACGATCCCGCCTATCAGGACCTGCTGGTGCTGGGCATGGCAGAAGGCCTGATCGCCTACTTCGAGGCCCTGAACGGCGCCGGACCAGCGGAAGAATAAGCCAAGCAGCGCTCAGGCAAAGCTGTATCCTGAATACAAAAACGAAAGGCAAGTTCTGCAGCATATGAAAGAAACGGCATTGGGACTTCTGATCCCCTTCATCGGCACTGCCGCCGGAGCCGCCTGCGTGTTCTTCGTGCGCGGGGAGCTGAAGATAAGCCTCCAGCGGGCGCTGTCCGGATTTGCCGCGGGCGTGATGGTGGCGGCCTCCATCTGGAGCCTCATCATTCCCGCCATCGAGCAGTCGTCCTCCAAAGTCAGCTGGGCGTTTCTGCCCGCCTTCATCGGCTTCTGGCTGGGCATTGGGTTTTTGCTTTTGCTGGACCATGTGATCCCCCACCTGCACAGGAGCATCGACCAGGCCGAGGGCCCGAAGAGCCATCTTACGCGCACCGCCATGATGGTGCTTGCCGTAACGCTGCACAACATCCCGGAGGGCATGGCGGTGGGCGTGGTGTACGCGGGGCTTTTGAGCGGTTCCGGCACGATGACCGCGGGCGGCGCGCTGGCGCTGGCGCTGGGCATCGCCATACAGAACTTCCCGGAAGGCGCGATCATATCCATGCCGCTGTTCGCGGAGGGCAAAAGCCGGAAAAAGTCATTCGGTCTGGGCGTTCTTTCCGGCGCGGTGGAGCCGCTGTTCGGCGCCCTCACGGTGGTGATCGCCGCTCTCGTAGTGCCGGCCATGCCTTACCTGCTGTCCTTCGCCGCAGGCGCCATGCTGTATGTGGTGGTGGAAGAGCTGATCCCGGAGATGTCCGCGGGCGAACATTCCAACATCGGCGTACTGGCCTTCGCGCTGGGCTTCAGCGTCATGATGGCGCTGGACGTGGCGCTGGGATGAAGAGACATATGATAAAATACCGTTTGCAGAAAGCGCACAGCGAAGACCGGCTACAGCTCACATCTGGATGAACGAGCCATTTTGCCGCAAGCCTGAACGATCGAATTTAACATCCCCGCAGATTGACTTGTCGGCCCGTCTGTGGTATCATACTTGTTAGCAATTGCTAACAAGTATTTTTATTCCCGCTGCCCTGGAGCAGCATATTTTAAGGCTTTTAGTTAGCCAAAGCTAACATTAAGGAGCGTTTATGTCTGAAGACACTGTCATACGCTGCTGTGCGCCGACTCTCGCGGGCATCAAGACAGGAAGCATATTCAACTGCGTCTTCATGGACCGGCAGGATATGGCGGAAAGCCTGCGCAGGATCAACAGCTGCCTCATCAAAAGCGGAGCCTGCGCCATACCGCTGATGTACCGGGAGGGAAAGGCGCTGATCTACCTTTTCCGGCCCATGATGCTGAAGCGCGATCTGAACGACCCTGTCGCCTCCGGCATACTGGAGGTTTGCGGTTATCCTGAATGAAAGCCGGAAAAGCGCATCGCCTTCCTGATCAGGCGCCTAAAGGAATATGACGTATTTCCGCACGAGATCGGCCTGTTCCTGGGCTACCCCGCGGTGGATGTGCGCGGCTTTATGGAACACAGAAAGTGCAAGTACACCGGGCTCTGGAAAGTGTTCGAAAGCGACGAGACGGAAGCGAAAAAGATTTTTGCCTGCTGCCGAAACTGCACCCAGGCCTATATCCGGCGAAATCAGCAGGGATGGAGCCTGTCGAGGCTCACTTTGGCGCCCCGACAGTTTTCATACAATAAAAACCAAGAGGAGAAAGGAATATGAGAATGAAGAAGTTCGTTTCGATTCTGCTGGCTGTATTGCTTTGCACGGCATCCGTTTTCGGCGCTGCGGCAGAGACAGCCGCAAAACACGGCAGCTACGTGCTGATGAACATCCCCTACGACGAGTTCTACGCTGCGGAAGTTACAGATGCTTCCGGCATAGACGCGGTCAGTTCCGCCACACTGATGAAGCCGCGCACTGCCGGTTTAGCCGGCGGGTCCTATCACGTCAATCCCGACGGAAGCGACATTAGCGGCGTGATCTTCCCCGTCTTTGTGGAGGAAATGAGCCTGCTGCCTTCTCTGGGCGGAAAAGAGATCACGGACGAAAGCAGCGTGGAGATAACCGTGACCAACAGGGGCCAGGAAACCACCTCCGCCTTCACCGGCAGAAACGCGCTGTTCGAGGCGCCGAGCTATTCCTGGTATGTCCTTTCAGATGCGCCCGCCGTGTACAAGACGCTGAACGCGGACGGAAGCTTTTCGGCGATTCACGCTGAGCCCGTCGCCCTGTCGGGCTCTGCCGAAATCATCTATGACCGGCACGCGGATGTGGTCATCACGGTCTCAGGCGCGGACGAAGCCCTGGCAGACAGGAACGTGAGCGGCGCGATCCTGACGCTTGACGACGGCAGCAAGGTGGGTTTGCGCCACATCGAAAATCTCTGGCGGAAAACCGAGATCGGTTTCTCGCTGGACAGCGACGTTTACGCTGACGTCAGGGGAAAGACGATCACCGCCATCGACTACATCACTTTGGACGCGGTATATTCCGTCTCCGTCAGCCTGGCTGTTCCTGACGACGAGCTGCTGCTGAGGCTGTCCGGCACCTACATCGAGCTGTTCCCGGAATTTGCGAAGGAAGACTATAAGGAATACTGGCTGGAGTGCATCGGGGCGTATGAGGATGACGAAGCGACCGCCGAAGCGTACTATACCATGCTGACTGCCACCTACATGGGTACGCTTACGGGGCAGGAAGCCGTGGACGCCTATGCTTCTGACCCGGAGTCCATGCTGTTTGACTGCTTCTTTGAAAACGGCGTTGCCAAGTTCACCGTCAGCGGCAATGTGATCTCCGGCGTGGACGCGGAAGGCAGGGAGATGTTCCGCCATGCCTACCGCTTTGCGGAAGACCTGCCCGTATATTTCTTCGGGCAGCCCATCGGCGCAAGCCTGCACGTCTATACGACAGACGACGCGGACGCAGGCGCGTTTACGTGCTTCGCCTTCGCAGACGACACGCTGGCAGAGACCTACCACATCGAATTCCGCTACGGTGAGCACCTGGAAGACCTGGCCAACTATTCCGAGGGCGAATACGCCTACTGGCTGGCCGCGGGCATCAACGACGGCTACAGGGACAACCAGATCAAAGCCTGCATAAAGCTGTTCGTGGATGAAAACGTGGGCGGACAGGAGGAGCAGGAGGCCGCCTCCGTAACTGAGATCGCCACGGCGGAAGACCTGGCCGCTGTCAACGATGACCTTGCCGGCAGCTACGTGCTGACCGCGGACATCGATCTTGAAGGCATCGAATGGACGCCCATCGGAGCGTTTGTCATGGGCGGCGGCGAGGAAGGCGAGGTGCCGGACATGACTGCCGCCTTCACCGGCACGTTTGACGGCCAGGGGCACACCATCCGCAATCTGACCGTGAACCAGCCCGAGGGCTGGGCGCTGGGCCTGTTCGGATGCGCAGCCAATGCCGAGATCGGCAATTTCACCCTGGAAAACGCCGCTGTGGACGGCAGCGTCATGACCGCCGATGTGGTGGGTTACGCCTACTGCTCCACCGTACATGATGTGAAGCTGTTAAACGGCAAGGTGACCGCCCACTGGACGGAAATGAGCGAAGAAGGCATGTACGGCGGCATTGCCGGGGCGTGCCTGGGCAGCCTCATCACCGGCTGCGACGCTCAGGCGGATATCACGATCCCGGACGGCACCGCCAACGCGGGTATCGTGGGCGGCGGACTGGAGATGACCAGCGTCGTGAATTGCAAAGCGACCGGCTCCGTGACGGCCGGGAACAACTGCTACGGCATCGGCGGCATTTCCGGCTGCGGCTTTGCCTCCGAGGAATTCACGGGCCTGACCGCGCAGGATGTGGTGATCACCGCGGGCGACGATTGCTTCTGGATCGGCGGCATCACCGGGTACGCGGGCGGCTATCCCGATCAAGAACTCGGTATGCCCGTGACCGTCTTTACGAACTGCGCTGCGCACAGCGTGACCGTGAAGACCGGCGTAAACGCCGAGGGCATCGGAGGCATCGTGGGCAGCGGCTTCTACAGTGAGGAAATGGCTGCGTACGGCGCTCCCTTCGACCAGCCGACCCAGTACGTGCTGGTGGACTGCGTCGCGGAGATCAGCGCAGAATAGAATAAAGATCGGTCTATGCATTCACACAGCGGCACGGTGCATAAAGCACCGTGCCGCTGTCAAACGGAGGGATGAGCTGTAAGGCTGATCGCAGAAGCCGGATGTCCGAAGGTATGATCTCCTCTTTGCATCCGGAGCAATTGCTTGCGGTTCTTTCAGCTTCTTTCCTCGATCGGGATGTAGTGCGCGCCCTTGGGCATGACTGCCTTGTAGCCGGGACGCATGAGCTTGCCGCCGGAGATCAGTTCCTCCAGACGGTGGGCGCACCAGCCGGACACCCTCGCCACCGCGAACAGGGGCGTGAACATCTCGTCCGGAATGCCAAGCATGCGGTACACCAGGCCGGAATACATGTCGATATTGGCGCACATGGTGCGGTGGTCTTTGTGCTTTTCCGCCACCAGCTGCAGGCCGATGCGCTCGATGCGCTCCATCAGCGCGAAATCGTCGTCCATGGCGAAGCGGGGGCTGAGCTCCCGGGCGTACTTTTTGAGCAGCAGCTCCCTGGGGTCGCTCTCGGTGTATACCGCGTGGCCCAGGCCGTAGATCTTGCCGGACATATCCCCCGCGGTGCCGTCCAGGATGCGCTTTAAGTAATCCGTGAGCGCGCCGTCGTCGGAGAGGTTGGATACGTTTTCCTTGATGTCGTCAAACATCTGCATGGTCTTGGCGTTGGCGCCGCCGTGCAGCGGACCCTTGAGGGCGTTGATGGCGCCGCAGATGGTGGCGTAGGTGTCGGTGCCCGTGGAGGTCAGGGCGCGGCAGGTGAAAGTGGAGTTGTTGCCGCCGCCGTGCTCCGCGTGGAGCGTAAGGCAGATGTCCAGCAGGTGGGCTTCATCGTCTGAATACTTTTTATCGTCCCGCAGCATGCGCAGAAGGTTTTCGGCGATGGTGAGCTCGTCCATCGGCACGTGCAGGTAGAGGGAATCCCGGTCGAACAGGTGGCGCTTCACGTTGTAGGCGTTGGACATGATGATGGGCAGGCGGGCGATCAGCTGGATGGACTGCCTGAGCACGTTTTCCGGGGAGACGTTTTCCGGGTCGGCGTCGTAGGAGTACAGCGCCATCACGCCGCTGGCCAGCTTGTTCATGATGCTCTTGTTGGGCGCCTTGAACAGCACGGAATCGTTATAGCCGTCCGGCATATGCCGCGCCTCGGCCAGGGCCTCGCGGAAGTCGTCCAATTCCTTCTGGGTGGGCAGCTTGCCAAGCAGAAGCAGGTAGCAGACCTCCTCAAAGCCGAACATGTGCCTTTGCACGTGGTTGTTCACCAGCTCGTTGATCTCGATGCCCCGGTAATACAGCCGACCGGGCATGGGAATTGGGTCGCCGTCCAGCATCATATAGCCCTGCACCGAGCCGATATTGGTGACGCCGGCCAGAACGCCAGTGCCGTCCGTGTTCCTCAGGCCCCTCTTTACGTTCAGGGACCTGAACTGGTTGGGGTCGATGGTATAGCTGGTGCGGATATCCCGGTTGAGGTTTTTTACGTAGTTTTCCGCGAAGGTGTCTTTTTCGATATACTGCATTGTGCGCCTCCGGAAGGGTATGATTGCGTATTATAACCCCTTCCAAAGCAAAATGCAATAGCGTATTTGCAAGTATATGCGCTGATATATTTATTTTTTGCAAATTTTTGCCGTAATGCTCCATGTTTTTGAATTTTTATGCGAATTAAACTTGCATATTTCCCGGCATGTGCTATAATAGGGCCATACTGACCGACTTTGGAGGTTTTGCATGGAGCTGATTTCCTCACCCGTTATACTGGAAAAAGGCGCGCCGAAAGAAAGGCCCGGCCTTGTGCCCGGCGGAACGCTGGCCCAAAGCATATTGCAGGCCCACGGCGGCGCGCACATCCGCTTTGACGCGCTGATCTCCCACGACATCACCTATGTGGGCATCATCCAGACCGCACGCGCCAGCGGCATGAAGCGCTTCCCCCTGCCCTACGCCTTCACCAACTGCCACAACAGCCTGTGCGCCGTGGGCGGCACCATCAACGAGGACGACCACGTGTTCGGGCTTTCCGCCGCCAAAAAATACGGCGGCATATACGTACCGGCGAACCTCGCCGTGATCCACCAGTACGCCAGAGAGCAGATGGCCTTTGCGGGCGGCATGATCCTGGGCAGCGATTCCCACACCCGCTACGGCGCGCTGGGCACGCTGGCCATAGGCGAAGGCGGCGGCGAGCTGGTAAAGCAGCTGCTGGGCAACACCTACGACCTGCCCTCCCCGCCCGAAACGGTCCTGGTATACCTGACAGGCCGGCTATCCCACGGCGTGGGCCCCCACGACGTGGCCCTGGCGCTGTGCGCCGCCACCTACGCAAACGGCTTTGTGAAGAACCGCGTGCTGGAGTTTGCCGGGCCCGGCCTGCATGAACTGAGCATGGACGAGCGCATCGGCATCGACGTGATGACCACCGAGACCGCCTGCCTCTCCTCCGTGTGGGAGACCGACGAAAAGACCCGTTCTTATTATGAAGCCCATGGCCGCGGAGACAAATACGCTCCCCTGAGCGCGCCGGACGGTGCCGTGTACGACCGGGCAATAATACTAGATCTTTCCAGGATCGAGCCCATGATCGCGCTGCCCTTCCATCCCAGCAACGCCTTCCCCATCCGGGAACTGAACAAAAAGCCCATGGAAGTGCTTTCAAAGGCCGAGCAGGCCGCCGGGCTCAAAAACGGCGAGCTGGTCAAAAAATGGACGGACAAGGGCCTGAAGGCCGACCAGTTCCTGATCGCGGGCTGCGCCGGCGGCGGATACGAAAACATCTTGAATGCCGCAGCCATCCTGAAGGGCCAAAGCGCCGGAAACACCAGCATCTATCCTTCCTCCGTGCCCGTGGAGGCGGCGCTGATGAAGAGCGGCGCCCTGGGCGAACTGATTTCAAGCGGCGCGGTGCTCAAGCCCTGCTTCTGCGGGCCGTGCTTCGGCGCAGGAGACGTGCCCTCCAACGGCGCGCTGTCCCTGCGGCACGCCACGCGCAACTTCCCCTGCCGCGAAGGCGCTAAGCCCGGTGAAGGCCAGAGCGCGTTCGTGGCGCTGATGGACGCCCGCTCCATCGCCGCCAGCGCGCTAAACGGCGGCTATGTGACCGGCGCCGACACCATAGAATATCAAGACGTCCGCAACGCCGCATACGCGCCGGACCTTACAGCCTACAAAAACCGTGTATACGACGGCACGGGCCATCCCCTGCCGGACGAAGAGCTGATATTCGGTCCCAACATCGCGGACTGGCCAGAATTCCGGGGGCTGGACGAAACGCTCTCTTTTACCGTGGCCTCCCGCCTGACCGACAGCGTGACCACCACGGACGAGCTGATCCCCTCCGGCGAGACCTCCTCCTACCGCAGCAATCCCCTGAGGCTGAGCGAGTTCGCGCTGTCCCGCCGCGATCCCGGCTATGTGGGGCGCTCCAAAGCCCTGCGGGATCAGGGCATCTACAGCGCCGTGGTGGCAGTGTGCCCCGGCGACGGCTCCGCGCGGGAGCAGGCGGCGTCCTGCCAGAGGGTGCTGGGCGGCATCGCCAACGTGGCGGTATCCTACGCCACCAAGCGCTACCGCGCCAACCTGATCAACTGGGGCATCGTGCCCTTCGTATGCCCGGACGCGCTGGACTTAAGCGTTGGCGACACGGTAGAGATCAAAGGCTTCCTGCCCGCGCTGATGGCCGGGCAGAGGGAATTTTCCGCGCTGGTCAACGGGCAGAAGGAAATGACCCTCACGCTTCCGCTGCTTACTGACGCCGAGGCGGAGATCCTCGTTGACGGCTGCCTCATCAATCATTACCGCAAGGGGGCTTCGAACGCATGAACCGCATCGTGATGACCAGACCCATCGCCGAACTGGACGGCGACGAGATGACCCGCATCCTCTGGCAGCAGATCAAGCAGATCGTGCTGGAGCCCTTCGTGGAGCTGAATACCGAATATTACGACCTGGGCCTGCCGGAAAGGGACCGCACGGACGATGAGGTGACCCTGGAAGCCGCCAAAGCCATAGAGCGCCTGGGCGTGGGCGTAAAGTGCGCCACCATCACCCCCAACGCCGGACGCATGACGGAGTATAACTTAAAGCGGATGTACAAGTCTCCCAACGGCACCCTGCGGGCGTATCTGGACGGCACCGTGTTTCGCAGGCCCATCACTGTAAAGGGCCTGAAGACCTACATCCCCGGCTGGAAAAAGCCCATCACCGTGGCGAGGCACGCCTACGGCGACGTGTACAAGGCAGCCGAAATGGCAGTTCCCGGACCGGGAAAAGCGGAGATCGTGTTTACCGGCGCGGACGGACAGGAAAAGCGGGAGCTGGTATACGACTTCGCGGGTCCCGGCATCGTGCAGGGCATGCACAACCGGCGGGACTCCATCGAGTCCTTCGCCCGCGTGTGCTTCGAGTACGCATTGGGCGTAAAGGAAAACCTGTGGTTCTCCGCCAAGGATACCATATCCAAGACCTACGACGAGTGCTTCCGCAAGACCTTTGAAGAGCTGTACGAGGCTGAGTATCGCACGCGCTTCGGGCAGGCGGGCATCAGCTATTTCTATACGCTCATCGACGACGCTGTGGCCCGGGCAGTCAAATCCGATGGCGGCTTCGTGTGGGCGATGAAGAACTACGACGGCGACGTTTTGAGCGACATGATCTCTTCCGCCTTCGGCTCCCTTGCGCTGATGACCAGCGTGCTGGTATGCCCCGGCGGCCAGTACGAATACGAAGCCGCCCACGGCACGGTTACGCGCCACTACTACCGCTACCTGAAGGGAGAAAAGACCTCCACCAACCCCATGGCCACGCTGTTCGCCTGGACGGGCGCGCTGGGCAAAAGCGGAGAGATGACCGGCAACCAGGCGCTTACGGATTTTGCCCGCCGCCTGGAAAAGGCCTCCATCGACACCATCACTTCCGGCACGATGACCGGCGACATGGCGCTTCTGTACGAAGGCGAAGCCAACGTCACGGACAGCGAAGGCTTCCTAAAAGCCATTGCGGAAAGGCTCAAAAACTGAGCACGTAAAAACTGCACAGGGGATGCGCATGCGCATCCCCTGCGTTTTTTGGGCAGAATCCATCTGCCTATTCTTTTATCCTTCTCCGAATCCGGCAAACGGAATATCTCCGACCAGGCATTTCACCGGCACTTCGATATCTTCGCCGTCCGGTAGCTCTCCCTCCCGGGCGCTCGATTCGAATTCGTCCACCACGTTCTCGATCAGCACCATGTCGATGAACAGCGGCAGCTTTACAAGCATTTCTTCGGATACATCCGTTTCCGTTCTGTATCCCTGCAGGATCACACCAAAGAAACGCTGCATGAGATCGAAGCGCTTTTTCGGGTCGGTTTCCTGCCGCGTCCAGCCTTCGTTGTGAAGCCAGAGGTTCGCCAGGTCGAACATGTACCAGCAGTTCATGCAGTTGTCAAAATCGAACACCGTAACAGCGCCCGTAGCCATGTCGATGTGATAATTGCCGTCGCTGAAGTCGAAGTGGACCAGGCCATAGCCGCTTTTATCCTTCGGGAGCGCGCGGAACACCTCCAGGCGTTTTGCGATGGCCCTTTTCAATTCTCCGTATTCGTCCGGGATCAGACGGTCCAGGTACGTCATGTTGTACTTGTCGAAGTAATCCGGGCGCCGATGGACAGGCGCATATCCCTTGGACAGCCCGTGGATCGCGCCCAGGGCTTTGCCGATATTAAAGAAGTATTCCTCCAGCGGCGCGCCCTCCCGGTAGCGGTAGCCGTTTTCTGACATCAGCATCCCTTTGGCGTAAGAAAACAGGCTGACATACGCTGCTTTGCCTTCCGCTGTTATGCGTTCCACCAGATTGCCGCGGATGGACGGGATCACATCCGCCACGGGCGCATCGTTTTGCGCAAGGTAACGGACAAGTTCCGTTTCGGCGACATATTCTTCCTCGCTTCGGTCACCGAGGGCGGAGACGCGGAGAACATATTGGTTCTCCCCATTCCGGCGAACGATGAAGATGTCATTTCTTCCGCCTTCGTGCTCTTCCACAGGCGTAAAGGAACAATCTTTCAGGACATAAAGGGGTTTGGCTTGCTCCAGGATGCTGCTCATTCGCAATCCCTCCTATGAACACAGTGCGTCAATATGCCGCTTCATCTCCCGAACCACATCCCGGACACGCTTATCGTCCGTATCGATGACAATATCGCCGGGGCAGGGCGGAAGATGCAGCCAGTAATAGTTGGTTTCGCCTTTGTCGCCGCGCCTGTCATGGCGTTTTTTGAGTGTTTCTTCCGAGCAAGTCAGCGTAAAGCCGATCACATCATAATCTTTGGCATTGATCCCACGCAGAATGTTTCGCGGATCGTCGCGTCCGTCAGCACCACCGAGGTAAAGAACACGAGGTCAAAATCTGAATCCAGATAATTGGACAGGACGAAGGACATACTTTTATCCCCGTTGCGGAGCCGAGGGTCCATGACGGAAAAAGGATGCACGCACCAGCACCAGTCCCCGTCCAGATACGCGCTATTGTCATAGCCTTCAAAGAGCCTTATGCCCACGGCAGACTTACCCACGCAGGGGGAGCCGCTAATGAGGATCAGTTTTTTACGCATACTGTTTTCCCCTTATTTCTGCTTCTTTTTCACTTCATCCATTTCCGCAATGAGTTCCTCCAGCGGATGGTACTCGCCGCCCCACCATTCAAACACACGCATCCCTTCCTCTTCAAGTACCGATTCCTGGAGCATCATTTGGATGCCCAATTGCTTCAGCAGCCCTTCCCGATCCACCGCCTGATAATCAAAGGGCAGCAGTTTGCAAAACTCTTTGTACGAAACACCGCATACGATTTGATGCACGCCCAGGGACGCAATGGCCGCCAGGCACCGTTCGCAAGGCGCGCAGCTGGTATAAACGACGGCCTTTTCCAGGATCTCATCAGAATACTTGTTGGCGCATTTATGTACCAGATTGAATTCCGCATGACCGAAAACCCGGCGGGCATAATCCGCCGTGTTTTCCGCTTCCTCCAGGATTTTCCCGTCATGCACAAGAACAGCGCCGAAGGTATCATGGCTCTTTTTCCCGGCGCTGATTGCCAGCTCATAGCAGCGTTTCATATATTTTTCATGATTCTCCATGGCCGTTGCCTCCCTGAAATCAAATTGTCCTTTGTTCATACCGATACCCGTCCGGAATCCTGATATAAGCCCTGATATGCCCGTCAATGGGACGATGGATGATTCCCGATCGATTGTGAATATTGCCCTCTGCTGCGATCAGCGTTTTTTCTGTTTTCTGCAAAATGACCCCCATATGGTCATGCGGATGATCGCAAAAGACCCTGTCATAGATAACGATGTCACCCGCTTTCGGAAAACCGGCATCCTCTCCCGGATGATAAATGATCCGGCTGTCGCCCATCGCGAATTCCTCCCAGGCGACGCAGCCTGCCAAATGGCACGTCGTGCATTCCTTCGGCCTGATGGGGATATCGAATCCCGCTTTGCGGCAGCAATAGTAAACGAACGCCGCGCACCACAGCCCGTCGGCTTCCTTCAGGGTCCATTTGGGGAAGGGCCGAATGATGGGCTCCAGATTGGAATCTTCGCCCTGTATATAGCCATGGAAAGGGATTTGAGCTGCTTCGCCTGCCGCTTTCGCCAGTGCTTCCCGTGTTGCTTTTCTCATCATTCATTCCCTTGGCGCCCGGTATCTGAACAGCGGATCGCCGTTTTCTTCCGCGCCGTACCGCACCATGCCGCCCTTCTCCATTGCCCGGGCGGAAGCGACGTTTTCTTTGGCGCAGCCGCCGTGCACGCCGCTGAGCGCATAGTCTTCCGCCGCGATCCTCAGCAATTCCTTCACGCACAGCGTGCCGTAGCCTTTGCCGCGGTACGGTTCATCCAGCAGGATAAAGATCTCGGGCTCCATGTGATTCCTGCTGCCGTCCAGTCCGCACCAGCCCATGATGGTGCCAGGATCGTCTGCGCGGCATACAGCCAGGCACAGATGGCGGATGCTGCCTTTCTTGTTCCTTTCGTAATTGTCGCGCATATGGGCGATGGTCTCCCGCGCCTGTGCGTCCGAAAGCGGATGACGTTCGGAAGGCCACGTGCGCGCGACCTCGGGCAAGTCGTCCTCGGTCACGAAATGAAGGATCAGGTTCTCTGTCTGATAATCCATCGGTATCCCCCTGTTCAGGTTTTGCACGCGAGCACCGTATATGTGCTTTCACCCCACCGCTCCATGACGCGCACATCCGGGAAACCCGCTTGAAGCAGGATGTCCGTTTCATGTTCCACGGTCAATGGCGTATCGTAGTGATAGAACACATCGTCTGAAAGCCCCTGCTCGTTTTTCAGTAACGCCAGGTTCTGGAAATACGTTTTCTCCGTTTCTTCCGATTCCGCGAAATAGTCCGTCAGGACAAAGACGCCGTTTTCTTTCAGCGCCGCAAGCAGTTTTTCGTACAGAGACGCCTTCATCTCTGCCGGAAAATGGTGCAGCGATTCCACCGATACAGCGGCGTCGTACAGGGCGTTTCCAAGCGGCACATCGAAATAGGAGGCCCGAAGCAGCGTCAGGTTCTTCTTCGGGAATTTGGCTTTCAGCGCATTCAGCATGGCTTCGGACAGATCGATCCCCGTGACGAAAGCGCCGGGATTCAGCGCATAATACTCCTCCAGTTCCAGACCGGTGCCGCAGCCCAGATCCAGCACCCTGCTCCCTGTCGCCGCCGGCAGCAAGGAAGCGGTATAGGCGTAGAAGCCGGAAGCGCCTTCGATATCGCGCTTCATGTGCTCGTCGTAGCCGTCGAGCCGGGCGGCAAAGAAATCGTCCATTCTTTCAAGCTTCATTGTCCATCATTCTCCGCGCGGTCCATATCACAGGACGTTCCCGATCGCCTTCAGCATTTCATCCGTGAGCACGGTGGTTCCGCCCTTGTCCATCCAATGGATCTTTCCGAGGCTCCAAACGGCGCCTTCCCGGATAAAGATCGCGCTCTCGTCCTCCATGGCGGTGATCGGATGCTTCATGGACATCTCTTGCAAGACCGGAACGAACCATGCGTCTTCGGCATAGTGTCCCTTCACGGTAAAGCCTGTAAGGCCGATCCCTTCGTACAGCGCCTTCGTTTCCCAAACATCGGCGGCGTACCGTCCCATGTTCATGGAACCCGCGCTGACGCCCAGGATCACGGCGCGGCTGGAAAGAAGCTCCGGCACAAGCCCGAGGCCGCGCAAAAGCGCCATTTGCTGAATTGCGTCCCCGCCCATCAGAAAGACGCAGTCCGCTTCCTGCACAAGCCGAATAGCGTCCGCTGCGCTCGTCCGCCGGTCGATCACGCGGTGCCGGGCAAAGCCCATGCCGCGCTCCAGGAACATGCCGTGCATGCCGTCGCTGTCGTCATCGTTCCGATCAAAGTCCTCCGGCCAGGCGCTGATAAAGACCAGGCTTTCCCGCCGGGGAAGGTTTTCCCTGAGCACCTGCGCGATCCCGTCGGTAAAACGGTGCGCCGGAAAGCCGCTGAACAGGCCCAGTAAGCTTGCGTTCAAAACAATTCCCCCATCGCTTTCTGTTTGATCACTCCTGCGCCATATACGCGTACAGCGTGACCCACTTGTTCTCTTCCCCCACAGCACCCGCCTTGAATGCAGGCACACTTTTGGAGGCGGTCAGGATATATCTTCCGTTGTTCAGCCTGTGCTGATCAAGCACTTTGTAGCCGGCCTGCATGGCTTCCGATCCCGGCTCGCAGCCCAACGCCCGCAGGGCGTAAACGATCATATGCGCCCCGATTTTGATGGGATCGGGCGGATAGAACGTGCCCAGCATCACGTCCACCATGGGCGTCTTCATATCGTCCGTCCGGTAGAAAATGTTCCGTTTGGTAAAATAGTGCCTGAGCGCCTCTTCGCACGCCGGCCTTAGGCCCTGCAGATGCATTTCGGCAGCCAGCAGCAGGTATTCCACGGTCAGCCGCGCACAGCTCTTGTGGGGCTTTTTCGGATCGTTGATCTTTTTGTTGGTGCTGATGCAGCCGAAGCCGCCGTCTTCCTTGACGAGGCCAAGCACGGCGCCTATCTCGTTTTTCACGGTTTCTTCCTGACCGTAGCCCAATTTCACCAGGTTCCTGAGCAGAAGCGGCTCGCCGCACAGCATTTTGAAACCCGTGCTTTCGATCAGGGCGAACACCTCTTGGTCGATATCCTTCCCGATGTCTGCCCGGGTCAGCCCCCACTCCGCAAAAGCCAGGATGGCGTCGTACTTCGCCCAGGGCTTGTCCGTCCTGAGCTTTTTCAAAGCGCGCTCGTATGCTTTGCTCCGCAGAAGCTGCTTTTTGCATGCAGCCACGCGTTCATCGTCTTCCGGCAGCTTTTGCATCTCCTTGAGTGTCCTCAGCCGCACCTCCGGCGTTTCTTCCTCCAGCAGCCATGCAAGGATCGAACTGTCCATCTGTTTCGCCTCCGCTCTATTCGGCTTCCTCCTTCTTTTTCACAGGGAAGCAGATCTCGCTGACGTAATTGGGCGACGCCGGGTCCCCGGGGAGATAGTTTTCGATATCATAATCGGGAACGAGCTCGTAATCCGCCGCGGGCAGCCATTCCCTGTATATCCTCCCCCACATATCCTGAATGGCTTTGGGCATGGCCCCTACGCATTTGAAGACCGCCCAGGTATGCTCAGGGATATGAAGGATCTTAAAGCCCTCCGGAACGCCGTTTGCGTCCGATGCCCTGCAGCCGATGCCGTAGGTGAATACGTCGCTGTCCGTTTTCTGCTGCGCGCAAATCCCGAGATATCCGGGGATCTTCCTCAGGGCCTCGCTTGCATAGTACTCGTCCCAGAAAGCCGGGATCTCCCTGTCGCTGGTTTCCGCGTGAAAGCGCCTGGCGTGCACCAGCAGGTCCAGCGCGTTCCATTTTTCGATCCTGTATTCCATGACGCTGCCTCCCTCGATCGTGATCCGGACGGAATAAGGGTTCATGAACCGGATGGAACTCCCGTTCTTTACCTGCGTCGGCGTGACGCCGTGGTGCCTCGTGAAGGCTTTGGCAAAGCTCTCCGGCGTATCGTAGCCGTACTTAAGCGCGGCGTCTATGACCTTCACGCGCCCGTCCGCCAAAACCGCTCCGGCCTCCGAAAGCCGCCGCTTGCGCAGGTACTCCGCCGGGGTCATGCCCGTGAGCAGGGAAAAGGCCCGCTGAAAATGGAACGCCGAAAGGTGTATGCTGCCGGCGATGTCCTTCAGCGCGATATCCTCCGTCAGGTGGTCTTCCATGTATCCGATGGCACGGTTGATCGTCTTCACCCAGTCCATCGTTATCCCTCCTTCCGGCAATGATGATACGCTTTCAGGCACAAAAAGTCCTGTCTTTGCTTGCTTTGTTTTGTCTGAAAGCCAACACAGGCGCAGAAAGCCTCACAAGCCGGCATGCCTTCGCGGCGCCCCGGCGGATATATTATGCCGTACGGCCATGAAACGGTGCATTAAAAGCTTCGTCGTTGAAAGGCAGGGCGCGCCCCGCCGACAGGAATGAAAAGATACGGCGCTTAATCGAAAATGTCCCGGCACTCCCGCGAACACGCGCTTTCGGTGCTTTCGATCACGCGGCCCGCCAGCTCGGTGCCGATCTCGCAGGCTCGCTTCAGTTCGTCCCCGCGGGTCAGCGACATCACCGCGGCGGAGAAGAAAGCGTCGCCCGCGCCGGTGGTATCCGCCACGCGGCAGCGCTTTGGAGGCACCGCGCCGCACGTGCCTTTAATAAAGTCCGCCCATACGCAGCCTTTGGGTCCCAGGGTAACGATCACGCCGGGCAGGCCCATGCTCTTTCCAGCCGCCCAGATGAGGGTGAGCGCGTCGTCAGGCGAAAGGCCGTCCAGTGCGCAGCCGAACAGTTTGCCCGCCTCAAAGTGGTTCATGATCGCGCAGCGGGTGCGGGCCATGAGCTCGGGCCGGGCCAGGATCACGCTCATGTTGCCCACGATGGCATACAGGGGCTTTCCGTGCTTTTTGGCCAGGGCGCAGGCCTTCTCGGCGATGCGCTCGGAGGTATCGTATTCCGCCACTACCGCATCCGCGCCGGAAAACAGCGCGTCTCCCTCCGCGTCCAGCCGCTTTTCGAGGGGTTCCACGTCGGGCATCTGGGAGATGGAACCCGCCAGCTCGCCGTTTTCGTCAAATACCGCCAGCCACATGCCCACGCCGTTTTTTTGTACGCGCACCGCGCCGGATATGTCCACGCCCAGGCCGGTCAGCTTTTCGGCGATGCTCCGGCTGATGGGCGTATCGTCCAGAAGCGTCTCAAACGCCACGTCCGCGCCCAGGTTCGCCATGTCCTCGGCCACGTTCCGCGCAACGCCGCCGTGGGTAACGGTCACGCCGCCCTTGTTGGTGCCCTTCGGATCGAACGCGCCGAAGGGAAAGCCTTTGATGTCGCTGAACGCCACGCCGATGACCAGTATGCGCATAGAACGCCTCCGCTGCATATGATGGGTGTATTATAATACGCCCGCGTCCCGTATGCAACATGCTTTGGCGTTCTCACCGGGCGGAAATTTGCCCAGGCGCACGAATGATACTGGATAAAATCCGGAAACTGTGGTATACTCTCATCGAAACGGCGGCCCGCGCCGCCCAAGCGAAAGGCGAAACACGAACAAGGGAGGAATATCATCATGGCCAAGCTCAAATTCGGCGTCATCGGAAACGGCGGCATCTCCGGGGAGCATCTGCGCGGATACTCCAAAAACCCGGACGCGGAGATCTGGGCGCTTTGCGACATCAACAAAGAACGCTGCGACAGGCGCGGCGAGGAATTCGGCGTGCCCTCCGAGAGGCGCTTTCAGTCCGCCGAAAAAATGCTGGCGGCCTGCCCCGAACTGGACGCGGTGAGCGTGTGCACATGGAACAACGCCCACGCCGAGTGCGCCATCGCGGCGCTGAACGCAGGCAAGCACGTGCTGTGCGAAAAGCCCATGGCCATGAACGCCGAGCAGGCGCAGCGCATGAAGGAAGCGGCAGACAAGAACGGAAAGCTGCTGATGATCGGTTTTGTGCGCCGCTTCGGCAACGACTGCGCCATCATGAAGGACTTTATTGACAACGGCTATTTCGGCGACATCTATTACGCCAAGGCCACCTACTTGAGGCGCAACGGCGCGCCCGGCGGCTGGTTCGGCAACAAGCAGCTCTCCGGAGGCGGCCCCCTGATCGACCTGGGCGTGCACATCATCGACCTGTGCCGCTACCTGATGGGCAACCCCAAGCCGGTGAGCGTATACGGCGCCACCTTCAGCAAGCTGGGCGACAGGCCCAACGTGAAGAAGAGCTCCGGCTACGCCTCCATGTCCACCGATATCGAAAAAGTATTCAACGTGGAAGACCTGGCCACGGCCATGATCCGCTTCGACAACGGCGCGGTGCTGCAGATCGAAGCCAGCTTCAGCCTGAACATCAAAAAGGACGAAGGCGTGCTCCAGTTCTTCGGCACCAAGGCCGGCGCGAGGCTGGACCCGGAGCTGGAGATCTACAGCGAGATGAACGATTACATGACGAACGTCCGGCTGAACAATTCAACCGCTCTGAGTTTCGACGGCCTGTTCGCAAACGAGATCAACCATTTTGTGGACTGCGTGAAGACCGGCGCGCCCTGCCGCAACCCCGCCGAAGACGGCGTGGCGCTGATGAAGATCCTGGACGGCATATACGAGTCCGCCCGGACCGGCCACGAAGTGGTGATCGACTGACGCTCTTATCCATCCGGCACAAGCCTTCCCGCCCGGCGCGGGGAGGTTTTTTTGCTTCTGCTCTTGGCAGTGCGGCTTGAATTTTGGGCCTGTCAAGTGTAAAATGGGATCACAGAGGCATCCTGCCGCACTGCGATCCAGTATATATTCGAAACGAGGTGGCGCATGAACAGATACTTTGCCGAGAACGACCGCAGCCGCCTTCTGCCGTTTTTGTGGCTGAAGGGCGAAGACGAACAGACCCTGAGGCGCGGCGTGAACGAAGTCCACGATGCCGGCTGCGGCGCGGTATGCGTGGAGAGCCGCACGCACCCGGATTTTATGGGCGACAGCTGGTGGCGGGACCTGGACATCATCCTGGACGAGTGCAAACGCCTGGGCATGAAGCTGTGGATCCTGGACGACGAGCACTTCCCATCCGGCTACGCGGCGGGAAAGGCGGCGGGAACGCCGTACCAGCGCATGCTCCTGACCGAAAGGCACATGGACGTGATCGGCCCCATCAGGGACGGCGCCTTCGTGGCGGCGGACGACGAACATCCCTTCCGCAAGGGCGAGGGCGTGGCTGCGGTGATCGCAGCGCGCAGGCTGGACGAAAGTGACCGGCAGGACGCCTTCACGGACATAGGCGGCTGGAAGCTGGGCGAGACAGTGGATCTCACCCCGACGCTCACGGACGGCATGGTATACTGGGACGTACCTCAGGGCATATGGCGCGTGTTCGTTCTGACCGCCCGCTACGTGACCGAGCGCACGCCCCCCAAGTGCTTTACCAATCCCCTGCTGCCGGACAGTTCCCGGCTGATGATCGAGGCGGTATACGAGCCGCACTACCAGCACTTCAAGGGCGAGTTCGGCAGGACCTTCATGGGATTCTTCTCCGACGAGCCCGCGCTCAGAGCCGGACGCGGCTACCACGGGGTGCTGGGTGAGTATCCCTTTATCCCCATACCCTGGCGCAGCGATATGTTGTCCATTCTGGACAAGGCGCTGGGCGAGAGCGCCGCGCCCCTGCTGCCGGGGCTGTGGTACGACATAGGCCCCAGGACGAAGCGCATCCGCTATGCGCTGATGGACACAGTAAGCCGGCTGTACGGCGAAAACTACTCCATGCCCCTGGGCGCCTGGTGCCGGGAACACGGCGTGAGCTATATCGGCCATGTGATCGAGCAGAACAACACCCACGCGCGGCTTGGCTCCGGCGCGGGCCACTATTTCCGCGCGGTGAGCGGCCAGCAAATGGCGGGCATCGACATCGTGCTGCACGAGGTGCGGCCTGAATTCAACGGTGTCAGTCACGCCTGGCAGAGCCAGGATTACGAGGCGGACGACGACTTTTTCCGCTATATGCTGGCGCAGATGGCGGTATCCTGCGCGTACCTGGACAAGGAAAAGCAGGGGCGCACGATGTGCGAGATCTTCGGCGCCTACGGCTGGCAGGAGGATATCGCCGAGATGCGCTATCTCGCCTGCCTGATGCTCTCCAGGGGCGTCAATTACTTTACGCCCCACGCCTTCACCATGCAGGCATTCCCCGACCCCGACAGCCCGCCGCACTTCGATTTCACCCATCACCCGATGATCCCGTATCTTGGCGGCGTGCTCAGGCAGATGGCGAAGGTGGGCCAGATGATCGATGGCGGGCAGCGCATCTGCCGCGCGGCGGTATTGTATTACGCGGAAGCCGAGTGGGCAAACGGTTCTGCCGGCTGCATGAAGACCCAGGCCGTGGTAAAGGCTTTGAACCAGGGCCAGATCGAGTGCAGCGTGCTGCCCATCGACCGCCTGGAGGACGCCAGTTACGACGTGCTGTTCATCCCCCGCGCCGAGAGCTGGCCGGAAAAGCTGTTCGTAAAGTGCCGCGCACTCATGGATAAAGGCGTAAAGGTGTTCTTTATCGACGCCCTGCCCGCGCGCCTGAGCGCCGGGAAAGGCGATCTGGACGAGCTGCTTGCCGGCATAAAGCTGATCCCGCTGTCCGGCGCGGCCCGGTCCGCCCGGGAATGGGCCTGCCTCCCCTACCGTTCAGATGCAGTTGAACCCCGCGTGCACATGTATCCCTACGAAAAGGACGGCGACAAACTGTTTCTGCTGTTCAACGAAGACACGAAGGAGGCAGCCGATTACCGCTTTACCGTGCGGGACGAGGGCAGCGCGTACGTGCTCGACCCCGAAAAGGAGACCTGCGTGCGGGCGGACGCCGAAACGGAGGGCGGACAGACGAGCATACGCCTGCGCCTTGAGCCCGCGCAGATGAAGATCGCGGTGTTCACGCAAAGGGCGCTTGCGTGCACCGAAGCAGAAGAGCCGCTTAGGCCCATACTTCGCCACAATAGCCCGTGGCGCATATCGCTGAAGCCCGTGACTGAAGAAAACTATACTCACTACGCGGAAACGGAAGAGCTGTTCAACATCACCGCGCCCGGCCGCATGCCGCGCTTTACAGGCACAGTGCGCTACGAGACCTGGGCAGACCTGCCCGGGGGCGTATCCGGGCTGGACCTTGGCGAATGCTGCTACTGCGTAAGGGCGTTTATCGACGGCGAGCCCGCGGGAGAATGCGTTGCCGCGCCTTATGAGTTCCGGTTTGAACCCCTGAAGGCTGGGAAGCATACCCTGAAACTGGAAGTAAGCAACACGCCGGTATTCATGCACCGGGACCGTCTGAGTTTCTTTGCCTGTGTCAAGCCCACGGGCATACTGGGGCCGGTGGAATGGCTGGGAGGTGCAAAATGAGCGATCTGATCACCCGTTCCGTGCAAAACGAAGGCTTTGAGCCCGAGAAGTTCCTTTCCCCCGATCCGCTGTTTCAGCCCATATACTCCTGGGTGTGGAACGCGCCCGTTACCGAAGAGGGCATCGATGAGCAGCTGGACGAAATGCTTTCCTGCGGCGCGAAGGCCGTATACATCCTGCCGGAGCCGAAGGAGTTCCGCCCCGCCACCATGCGCACATTCCTGGAGCCTGACTATCTGAGCGACGGTTTCTTCCGCATGGTGCGCTACGCGTTTGAATCAGCGCTCAAGCGCGGCATGACGCTGTGGATGTACGACGAGGGCGGCTGGCCCTCCGGCAGCGCCTGCACCCGGGTGAACGCCGAAAACCCGGACTTCTGCCGGAAAACCATCGCCAGCCGCTTTGTAACGGTGCGCGGGGAATACCGCCCCGGCCCGGACGCCGTATCTGCTTTTCTTGTAAGCGAAGACGGGACCGCGGCCTACGTGCCTCCCCTGCGCCGCTTTGACGAAGAGACGCAGCTCACCGAATACTACCCCAAGCCCCTGGGCGGCTATGCCACGGACCCCCTGGACCCGGAGGCTACCGCCTGCTTCATGCGCCTGACCCATGAAAAGTACGAAAAATGGCTGGGCGATCTCTTTCCCTTGAAGCACTCGGGCGGTTTCGTGCCGGGCAGTTCGAAAGCCCACATCATGTTCACGGACGAGCCCGGCGCCGGGCGGTTCCCCTGGCCGCGGGGTTTCGGCGAGGGCTTTCTCAGGCGCTTCGGCTACGGCATCGCCCCCTACGTGCATTCCATCCTGCACGACGACGAAGATGCCGAAGGCCCCGCCCTTCAGGCGCGCATCGATTACCGCATATACTGCGCGGAGCTGTTCAGAAAGAATTACTTTGTGCCCATCCACGACTGGTGCAGGAAGAACGGCGTGCTCAGCGGCGGGCACCTGGACATGGACCACATAAGCGACGGCTGCCTGTACCACAATTACGGCAGCGTGCTCAGCCTGCTCAGGGAAATGGACGTGCCTGGCGTGGACGTGATCTGGCGCCAGATCGACATCCCGAAGGAGGGCCGCGGCCCCTGCGCCGAAGGCAACGGCTTCTTCCCGCGCTTCGCCTCCTCCGCGGCGGCGCAGGCAGGACGCAAGTATGCCCTGAGCGAGAGCTTCGCGATCCACGGGCAGGGCACCACCGGCGACGAAATGCGCTACGTGATCAACTTCCAGCTGGTGCGCGGCATCAACCTGTTCAACATGATGTCCTCCTCTTACGGCAGAAGCGGCGCGCTGGCCATGGTGGCCCGGCCCAGCCTGGTAAAGGAGATGCCGGAGTTTCCCCATCTGGGCGGCGTGAACGATTATACCGCCCGGGCCTGCTGGCTGATGCAGCTGGGCATGCCAGGCGCGAGGACCGCCCTGTACTATCCCGCCAGGGAGATCTGGGCGGGCGGCGAAGGCCGGAAAAAGGCGATCGCCGCGTTTGACGAAGCCGGTCGCAGACTGGAAAGAAGCCACGAGATATTCGACATTGCAGACGAGGAGATCCTGCTTTCTTCTCCCGTATCGGGCGGCTGCCTGCGCGCGGGCTTGGCCCGGTACGACCGGGTGGTGATCCCGGAAGGCGTGAGCGTGCCGGAGGAGATCAGAGCAAAGCTCCTGTCCCTCAGCGCCGGTGAAAGGCACTCCGTCTGCCAAAGCGCGAGCCTTCGCGTGTCAAGCCGCGTGCTGCCGGATGGCGGCAGGGTGTGGATGATGTTCAACGAAGCGGGCGAAAGAGTAAGCGACGTCATCCGCCTGTACGGCGGGAAACGTGCGGTACGGCTGTACCCGGAGGACGGGCACGCCGAAAGCTGCCCGCTCGACACATATGTGAACCTGGAGCCGGGCGAAGCAGCTTTCTTCGTGGTTTCGGACAGCGCGTCCGGCATAGCGCCGCTCCGGGCCGACTCGGCAGGCACGGTACTGCTGGATACCTTCACCCTGCAGAAGGTGCGCAGGCTCCTTCTGGACAAGGACGGCGTGCACAGCGTGTGTGAACCTTCCGCTCCTTTCCAATGCGAGCTCGGCCCGTGGGAAAAGTATTTCGGCAGGGAGTTTTCAGGCGAGGCGGACTATCTGGCGCAGGGCGTTCTGCCCCGCGCACCAGGGGAAAACGAGACCGTGCTGCTGTCGGTCCGAGGCCTAGAATGCTTTGCGTCCGTATACGTAAACGGACAGTATGCCGGCGAAGCCTGGACGAAAAACGCCGTGCTCCGCCTTAAAGGCAGGCTGTTCGGCGGACAGGCCGTTTTTACGCTTACGCTGCGCACGGCCAATACCGGCGCCAACGCCTTTGCCGCCTTCAGCATGCGCGGCAATCTCGACCCGCGGGATATCGGCCAGTACGACGAGCGCGTGCGGCCCTTCGAAGCGCGGGCGCCAAAGGGCGGCCTGTACGGGCCCGTAGAGCTCAGCCTGTGCACGAAGGCATAAAACGATCAGTTTCAGGAAACGAAATGAGAAACGTGAAACAAATTCTTTCGAAACCCTTGCATTGTCAAAATGTTAAGAGTATAATAAAGCTATCTCAAAAAGGAGGTTAAGCTATGCGCAAGTTACTTTCCCTGCTGCTGGCGGCAGCGCTCCTTCTGACCATCCCCTTCGCCTTCGCGGAGGAAAGGGAAGAAGTCACCCTCACCATGGGCAAAGAATTCGACTACAACGGCAAGCACTTCCTGGAAGGCCAGAGCCTGGAGAACAACTACTACCTCGATTACATCTACGACCAGTGGAAGGTCAAGTTCGAGTACGCCTGGATCGAGACCGACGACTATCAGAAGGACTCCGCGGCCATCGCCACGGGCGAGCTGCCGGACGTGATGATCGTGGATCAGGCGCAGTTCACCACGCTGCTGGAGAACGACCTCATCCAGCCCATCACCGAAGCGTTCGAAGAGTACGCCACGCCCTACATGAAGAACGCGCGCGACATCTACTACATCGAGTCCTACGACGCGGCCACCGTGAAGGGCGAATTGTACGCCATCCCGAAGACCGGCGTCAAGAAGCAGCACGTGTTCACCTGGATCAGGCAGGACTGGGCGGACAAGCTGGGCATCGAGATCCCCGAGCTGATCACCCTTGACGAAGTGATCGAAATCGCCAAGCGCTTCCGCGACGAAGATCCCGACGGCAACGGCGAAAACGACACCATCGGCCTGCCCCTGGACAAAAAGTACATCATCGGCCAGACGCAGACCGACTACATCGCCAGCCCCATCGCGAACCTCATGGGTTCCTACGCCCGCATCTGGTACTTGAAGGACGGCGAGCTCACCTACGGTTCCGTGACTGAAGAGACCCGCAACGCCCTGGAGTATCTGGCTGAGCTCTACGCCGACGGCGTGTTCGATCCCCAGTTTGCCACCCGTGACGAGAAGGAAGTCGTCGTAGGCGGCAAGTGCGGCATCTTCTTCGGTGCCTGGTGCGCCGGCCCTCTGCAGAACTCCTACGGCTTCGACGGCGCCGACTGGGTGCCCGTAGTAGGCCCCGTGGACGAAGAGGGCTACTTCTACACCACCTTCCCCGTACCCTCCAACGAGTACGTCGTGGTAGCCAAGACCTGTGAGCATCCCGAAGCCGTAGTGCAGGCAGTTGGCGCCGAATACGACTTCCACCGTTTCCTGACCGGCGATCCCGAATGGGAAGCCAAGTGCACCGAGTATCAGAACGAGGGCGTCAACTGGCGCATCATGCCCATCGACATCCAGATCGAGAACGGCGACATCGTGGCGCAGCGCGGCATCGACGTGGCCCACATGATCGAGACCGGCGACCGCACCGGCATCAGCCTGGAGAACCAGAGCTTCTACAACGCCTACCTCAAGTGGGTGGAAGATCCTTCCTACCTCACCGGCTGGCTGCGCTGGAAGGGCATGGCCCTGGGCTGCAACGTAGCCAACTACGAGAAGAACGTGTACACCAGCCCGGTATTCTGGGGCACCACCGCCACCATGACCGAAGCCTGGAGCAACCTGCAGGCCATGGAGGACGAGACCTTCATGAACATCGTGCTGGGCAACGCGGGCATCGAAGCCTTTGACGAATTCGTCGAGAAGTGGTACGCCGAAGGCGGACAGACCATCATTGACGAAGTACAGGCCTACCTGGACGCCCGTTCCTGATAAAGCTTTCTGCCGTCTGCCAAGGGGTTCGCCCCTTGGCAGACCTTTACATCAGACCGGGCACGGTGCCCGCACCGAATGAGGGGCAGTCCCTCGTTTGAGTATATATGCCGGTATTTGAAGGAGGGACTGCGCTTGAGAAACAAAAAATACGCCTACCAGTATCACCTGATGCTTCTGCCGGTGATGGCGTTTTTGCTGGTGTTCCACATCTTTCCCGTGTTCGGCACGGTGATCGCCTTTGAAAAGTTCATGCCCGCCAAAGGCATCTTCGGTTCCGAGTGGGTGGGCCTCAAGTTCTTCCAGCAGATGCTGTCCATGTCCAATTCCTGGCGCATCTTCCGCAACACCGTGATCATAGCGGTGTGGAAGATCGTCATGAACTTGCTGGTGCCCATCTGCTTTTCCATCCTGCTCAACGAAATCACCCACACCTGGTTCAAGCGTCTGAGCCAGACCATCATATATCTTCCCCACTTCATGAGCTGGGTCGTTCTGGCGATACCGATCATGAACATCTTTTCCTACGACGGCGTGGTGAACGGCCTGGTGAAAGTGCTGGGCGGTGAGCCCGTGATGTTCCTGGCCAGCAACACCTGGTTCAGACCCATCCTGATCATCACGGACGTATGGAAGGAGTTCGGCTTCGGCACCATCGTGTACCTTGCCGCCATCACCGGCATCGATCCGGCGCTGTACGAAGCCGCCGTGATCGACGGCGCCAACCGCGGCCAGCGCATGTGGCACGTGACGCTGCCCGGCATGCTGCCCACCATCGTGCTCCTGGCAACCCGCAGCCTGGGCAACGTTTTAAACGCCGGCTTCGACCAGATCTTCAATATGTACATCCCCGCCGTGTACGAGACCAGCGACATCATAGACACCTACGTGTACCGCGCCGGCCTTCTGGACATGAACTACTCCCTGTCCACGGCGGTAGGCTTTATGAAGAGCGTGATCAGCATCGTGCTGATCCTCACCAGCAACCGGCTGGCCTGGAAGTACGCCGGCTACCGGATCTTCTGAGGAAAGGAGGCGCGCAGAATGGTTGAATCCAAAAAACTCAGTTCCCGCATCGTGGAAAGACTCATCTATTTTACGGTGGCGTTCTTTTCGCTTCTGTGCCTGCTTCCGCTGCTCAACACCCTCGCGCTGTCCTTCTCCTCCAGCACCATGGCAGCCTCCGGAACGGTGTCGTTCTGGCCCAAGCAGTTCACCCTGGCGGCGTATAAGGCCATCGTGGACGAAGGCCAGTTCTTCCGCTCCTTTGCCATCAGCGTTGAGCGCGTGATCCTGGGCGGCTCCATCAACTTCGTGATGATGGTGCTGGCGGCCTTTCCCCTTTCCCACACCGAAAAAGCTTTCAAGGGCCGCAATGCCTACATGTACGTGCTGATCTTCACCATGCTGTTCCACGGCGGACTGATCCCCACCTACATCGTGGTCAACAAGGTGGGCCTCATGAACTCCATCTGGGCGCTGGTGCTGCCGGGCGCGGTGCCGGTATGGAACTGCATACTGCTGATGAACTTCTTCCGCAGCCTGCCGGACGAACTGGAGGAAGCCGCCTATATCGACGGCGCCGTGCCGGTCCAGATCCTGATCCGCATCTACCTGCCGGTCTCGCTTCCCTCGCTGGCAACGGTCATCCTGTTTTCCGTGGTGGGCCACTGGAACGAGTTCTTCAGCGGACTGATCTACATCAACTACAACAAAAACTATCCCCTGGCCACCTACATCTCCACACTGGTGGATTCCGTGAAGGACCTGAACATGATCACCGACCCGGAGGAGATCGAGCGCATCATGAAGGTGTCCGAGCGCAACATGTCCTCCGCGAAGATCTTCGTATCCCTGATCCCCATCCTGTGCGTGTACCCCTTCCTGCAGCGCTACTTCGTGAAGGGTATCGTGATGGGGTCCGTGAAGGGCTGAGCGCATTGACAGCCCGGGCAGACCGGCGTATAATCTGTACATACAGCGAAGCTGAAAAGGAGGCTGCCGCATGAAAAGAATACTGTGCCTGATATGCGCTTTCGCGCTGCTTATGACGCTTGCGGCGCTGGCCGAAGGCGGCACGGTGGTGTGCGTCAACTGCACCGTGAACGGCCAAACGCGCGCCGCCTTTGATGGCGAAGAAGCTACGTTCACCGCCATCGCGGACGATCTGGAGAATCCCGTCGTGTGGAAGGTGAACGGACAGGCGGTGGAAGGCGAAAACCGGTTCTACCTGGTATTCACCGTGAAGGGCAACGCCCTGGTGGAGGCCGCGAAGGCTTCGGATGAACCCTCCGCGCCCGAGCCCGCCGCCGAGGCCACGCCTGTACCGGAAACTACGCCGGAGCCCGCGCCCGAACCCGCGGAAGAAAAGCCGCCCGTGGTGATCAAAGCCATCGGCGCGACCCTGCAGTATCTGAACGGCGACGGCATCGGCGACGGCCAGACCTATACGGAGCTGGACTTTACCGAGGATTACCGCAATCCCGTAACCGGCAGGCGCTGCAAGGGCGGCGTGGCCGCCTTCAAGGTGACGGCGGACAATCCCCATTCCGACGCCATCGATTACTGGGTGTTCAACGGCGTGCGCTATAACTTCATGACCGCCGTGCGCTTCATCACCGTAGGCAATCTGAAGGAGAGCCTGACCATCGAAGTCGTCTACAAAAACAAAAAGAGCACCACCCGCCTGACCCAGGACGAGATCCAGGCTGCCCGCACCGGCGAACAGCTCATCGTGAAGGGCATCAACGCCAAGGTATCCCTGGTCAAAAACAACTATACGCGGATCGGGCCCTACTATTCCAGCATCGACTTTACCGAAGACTACAAAAACCCGGAGACGCACCGCACCATCAAGGGCGGCAGCATAGACGCCAAGATCGTAGCCAACATCGACACCCAGAAGCTGGAAAAGGTGACTTACTGGAGCTTCAACCAGGTCACCGTGGTGCTGGGCAGCAACGTGAACACCTTCTCCGTGCACGGACTGAACCGCTCCATGACGTACACCGCCCACATCGGCACCAAGACGCCCCACGACTACGGGATCGAATTGGATGATGACTGGTACAACTGGGGCGGCGACTACGGCCTTGACTAAGAGTGACCGGCGCGGTACGCTCCCGCAAGCACACATGCACACTTTCCCCGGACGAGAGGCTTTCTCCCGTCCGGGCGTGTTTTTGGAGTCGTCCAGGCGGCTGATGGCCCCGTTTTGCGCCGTGCTTTCATCGTTTTTGGAGAATTTAACACAAGCTTTGCCCCCGAAAGCCCCAAAGGTGATATAATCCCACCATAACTGCCAAGGAGCTGTAAATATATGGAAACCACCGAACGCAAAGCCAGCAATTTTATTGAGGAATTCGTGGAGGAGGATCTTGCATCCGGCCGTTTCGATCACGTGCGCACGCGCTTTCCCCCCGAGCCCAACGGATATCTGCACATCGGCCACGTAAAGGCGCTGTGCATCGATTTCGGCATCGCCCGCAAATACGGCGGCCAGTGCAACCTGCGTTTCGACGACACCAACCCCGCCAAGGAGGACACGGTGTTCGTGGAGGGCATCCAGCGGGACATCGAGTGGCTGGGCTTCAAATGGGCCGAGCTGCACTTTGCCTCCGATTTCTTCCCCCGCCTGTACGAGATCGCCCGGGACCTGATCCGCAAGGGCCTGGCCTACGTGGACGACCAGAGCCCCGAGGAGATGCGCATAAACCGCGGCACCCTCACCAAACCCGGCGTGAACAGCCCCTGGCGTGACCGAAGCGTGGAGGAGAACCTGGACCTGTTCGAGCGCATGAAGAACGGGGAGTTCCCGGACGGCAGCCGCGTGCTGCGCGCCAGGATCGACATGGCCTCCCCCAACGTGCTGATGCGCGACCCCACCATTTACCGCATCAAGCGCTGCCATCATCACCGCACGGGCGACGATTGGTGCATCTACCCCATGTACGATTTCCAGCATCCCATCCAGGACGCCATCGAGGGCATCACCCATTCACTGTGCTCCCTGGAATATGAGATCCACCGCCCCCTGTACGACTGGATGGTGAACAACGCGGGCTTCGAACAGCCGCCCCGGCAGATCGAGTTCGCGCGCCTCAACATCACCCGCACCATGCTGAGCAAGCGCTTTTTGCGCCACATGGTGGAAAACCACCTGGTGGCGGGCTGGGACGACCCCCGCATGCCCACGCTGGTGGGTATGCGCCGCAGGGGCTATCCCGTGGAAGCCATTCACGATTTTCTGGCCCGCGTGGGCGTAGCCAAGGCGGACAGCGTGGTGGACGGCGCCCTTCTGGAGGCCTGCGTTCGCGACGCGCTGGGCGACACCGCGCCCCGCGGCATGGCGGTGCTCAGGCCCATCCCCGTGACCTTTACCAACTGGGAAGAAGGCAAGGTGGACGAGCTGGAGATGGAAAACCATCCCGACCATCCTGAAATGGGCAGCCGCACGCTGCACTTCACGAAGCGCGCCTTTATCGACGCAGACGACTTCATGCTCGATCCGCCCAAAAAATTCTTCCGCCTGGCGCCGGGCCGCGAGGTGCGTTTGAAGGGCGCCTATATCATCAAGTGCGAAGACGTGAAACTGGATGAAAACGGAAACGTGACTGAGCTCATCTGCTCCGTGGATCTGGACAGCCGTTCCGGCAGCGCCGGCGCGGACCGCAAGGTGAAGGGCACCCTGCACTGGCTCAGCGACATGGACGCCGTGAAAGCCGAAGCGCGCTTGTACGAGCCGCTCGTCATGGACGAGGAGGCCGCCCAGGAGGCCGAAGCGGAGGACGCGGAAGACATCGACGATACCGCTCCCAAGGGCTTTAACGTCAAAATGAATCCCGACAGCCTGGTGACCCTCACCGGCTGCCTGGTGGAGCCCGCCATCGCCGGATGCGCCGCAGGTGACCGCTTCCAGTTCCTGCGCACGGGCTATTTCTGCAAGGACCCCGACTCCACGCCCGAAATGCCCGTTTTCAACCGCATCGTTCCCCTCAAGGACAGCTGGGCCAAAGCAAACAAATAGGCGCCGCGTTTGACAAAAACTGCCCAAAATGGTAGTATATAGGTTGGATTTTTAGAAGATTAGGAGGGGCTTTTTACGGACAGGATCGTGCTGGCGGCAGACGCCATGGGCGGCGACAACGCGCCTGGCTGCGTCATTGACGGCATAAAGGGATTCCTTGCCGCCGTACCGGACGCCGACATCAGGCTTTTCGGCCCGAAAGCGGAGCTGGAAAACCTTTTGGGCGCCGATACGCTTAAAAGCGGACGCGTGCAGGTGGTGGACGCGCCGGACGTGATCACCATGCACGACGAACCCATGATGGCCGTCAGGCGCAAGACAGCCTCTTCCCTGGTGATGGGGCTTAAGGACGTGGCCGCCCAGAACGCGCAGGCCTTCGTATCCGCGGGTTCAACGGGCGCCCTGTTCCTGGGCGGCATGGTGACGCTGCGCATGCTTCCGGGCATCAGCCGTCCCGCGCTGGCGGCGGTACTCCCCGGCCTGAACGCGCCGTTCATGCTTCTGGACTGCGGCGCCAACGCGGACTGCCAGCCGGAATACTTAAAGCAGTTCGGCCTGATGGGCAGCGTGTACATGGACCGCGTGATGAACGTGAAAGAGCCGAAGGTTGGCCTTGTGAACATCGGCGCCGAGGAAGAAAAGGGCTCCAAGCTCTATAAGGAAGCCCACCAGCTGATGAAGGCGCAGAAGGTATACAGTTTCTGCGGCAACGTGGAAGCCCGCGACATCCAGCTGGGCGACGCCCAGGTGGTGGTGGCCGACGGCTTTACGGGCAACGTGATCCTGAAGTACGCCGAGGGCCTGTCAAGCGCGCTGTTCAAAATGATCAAGACCGAGATCATGAGCACGACCCGCGGAAAGCTGGGCGGTCTTATGCTGAAGCCTGCATTCGGCAGCGTCAAGACCCGCATGAACAAAGACGAATACGGCGGCGCGCCGCTTCTGGGCGTAAACGGCTGTGTGGTGAAAGCCCACGGCTCGTCCAACGCCTACGCCTTCCGCAAGGCGCTGGAGCAGGCCGTAAAAATGGTGCGCAATGACCTTGTGGGCACCCTGAGAAAGGGTCTGGAACAGATCAATCAAACGACGGAGGAATAAAAAATGTCTTACAACGAAGTGTTCGAAAAGGTAGCCGGTCTCATCGAAATGCAGCTGCCCGTGAGCCGCGACAAGATCAAGCCCGAGAGCAAGCTCATCGAGGACCTGGGCGCCGACAGCGCCAACATCATGATCCTGATCTGCGACATCGAAAACGAGTTCGACGTGCAGGTGGAAAACGAGATGCTGGCCACCATCACCACGGTTGACGACATCGTGAAATATCTGGCGAAATGACCGAGGCGGAAAGCCGGATCGGCTACGAGTTTCAAAACAGGAGCCTGCTCATCCAGGCGCTGACGCACCCGTCCTACGGCAGCGACCACCACACGCCCCACTACCAGAGACTGGAGTTTCTGGGCGACGCGGTGCTGGAGCTGTACGTGAGCGAGGCGCTGTATCGCAGCTATCCGGATCTGCCCGAAGGCAAGCTGAGCCGGATGCGCGCCGACCTTGTAAAGGAAAGCACGCTGGCCGAGGCGCTCACGCGCCTGAAGCTCAACGACCTGATCCTTCTGTCCGTGGGCGAAGACCGCAGCGGCGGACGGCATAAGCCCTCCATCCTCTGCGACGTGCTGGAGGCCGTGATCGGCGCGGTATATCTGGACGGCGGCCGGCGCAAGGCGGGCGAGTTCATCAAGCGCGCCCTGGGCGAACAGCTGCGCAGGGACACTTCCCGCGACGACCACCTGGACAGCAAAAGCAGACTTCAGTCTGTTTTACAGGCCCAGGGCGAGATGCCCGTCTATGAGCTGACGGCTGCGGAAGGACCGGCGCACGCGCCCAGCTTCACTTACGTGGTGAAAGCCGGCGAAACGGTGCTCGGCACCGGCACGGGCCACTCCAAGCAGCTGGCCCAGCTGGAGGCAGCCCAGAACGCCCTGGACGCCCTGACGGAAAAATGAACCCTCATCCCCCGCTGTTCCGCCTTGACCGAGCTTCGATCAAGGCAATCATGTTTTAGAAAGAAAACCGATCAGAATCAGCATGAGACTCAAACGCCTCTACATTCACGGCTTCAAGTCCTTCGCGGACAAGGTGGAGATCACCTTTGAGCACGGCGTCACCGGTGTCGTGGGCCCCAACGGCTGCGGCAAGAGCAATATCGCCGACGCCATCCGCTGGGTGCTGGGCGAGCAGAGCGCCAAGCAGCTGCGCGGCTCCAAGATGGAAGACGTGATCTTCAACGGCACCGACAAGCGGCGCAGGCTCGGTTACTGCGAGGTGTGCCTCACCTTTGATAACGAGGACCGCGCGCTGCCCATCGATTATACCGAGGTATCCGTCACCCGCCGCGTCTACCGCACGGGCGACGGCGAATATATGCTAAACGGCCAGCAGTGCCGCCTGAAGGACATCGTGGACCTGTTCCGCGATACCGGCACGGGCCGCGACGGCTATTCCATCATCGGCCAGGGCCGTGTGGACGAGATCCTATCCCAGAAGACCGAGGAGCGCCGCCAGGTGTTCGAGGAAGCTGCCGGCATCGTAAAATACAAGACCCGCAAGCAGGAGGCCGAGCGCCGGCTGGAAAACACCGCCGCGAACCTGGCCCGGGTGAGCGACATCGTGGAAAACCTGGAGGAGCGCCTGGAGCCTTTGCGGCTGCAGAGCGAGGACGCCAGGAAATATCTTGCACTCCGGGACGAGCTCAAGGGCCTGGAGCTGAACGCGTTTTTGCTACGCTCCGAGCGCTATCAGCAGCGCATCGAAGAGATCCGCGAAACGCTCGATGCCATTTCCGGCGAGATCGCATCCTGCGATGAAGAGCGTTCCTCCTGCGCCGTCCAAAGGGACAGCGAACAGGAGAAGCTCACGAAGGGTGAAAACGAAAGCGCCCTTCTTCGCGACGCCCTGCAGGAAATGATCCGCGAGGTGGAAGCCGGCGAAGGCAGCGCAAGCGTACTGCGCGAGCGACTTCAAGGGTACGAAAAGGAACGCCAGCGCCTTCTTACGGAAAAGCAGGCTGCCCTCGAGGGCGAAAGCGGCATCGACCGGCGCATAGAAGAGCTCTCCCTGCAGTACAAAACCAGCCTGGAAGCGCTTGCCGGGCAGAAGGAGCACGCCCAAAAGCGCGACAAAGAACTGGAGCAAGCCGAACAGGCCTTAAAGCAGCTGGAAGACAGCACCGAACAGGCCAAGGAAGACGTGATCGCCGCCATGAACCGCCTGGGCGACGTGCGCAGCGAACAGGCGCGCCTTCTGGCCCTTTCCCAGGCCATCGACGGGCAGATCAAAAACCTCGCGTCCCAGCTCGAGGCCGGCGAAAGCGCAAAGCAAGAGCTCACGCACGCACTGACGGACGCCGAAGGCCAGAATAAAGAAGAGACTTCACGGCTGGAGACGCTTGAAAACGATACCCGTGAAGTGAGCGAGCGCACGCGCAAAGCGGGCGAAGAATACGACGAGATCTCCCGCCAGACCAACAGCCTTCTGGCTGAAAGGCAGGAAGTGAATACCCGCGCGCGGCTGCTGGCGGAAATGCAGCGCGATTACGAGGGCTATAATCAGTCCGTTAGGCGCGTGCTGAAGGAAGCCGAGCGCCTGGGCGGCGCCGGCGTGCACGGTGTGGTAGCCAACGTGATCCGCGCCGACAAGCGCATCGAAAAAGCCGTGGAGGTCGCCCTGGGCAGCGCGCTGCAGGACATCATCGTGGACGCCGAGGACGACGCCCGCGCCATGATCGACTTTTTGAAAGAAAACAATTTCGGCCGTGCCACCTTCCTCCCCATCAGCACCATGCGTGGACGCACGCTGGACGCGGGCGAGCGCCGGGTGCTGTCCATGCCGGGCTGCGTGGGCGTAGCCAGCGAAATGGTGGCCTTCGACCCCAAATACCGTGGCATCATCGAAAACCTGCTGGGGCGTACGGTGATCGCCGAGGACCTGAAAAGCGGCATTCCCATCCACCGGGCCGGACGCCAGGCTTTCCGCCTGGTGACACTGGACGGCAGCGTGATGAACGTGGGCGGCTCCATGACAGGCGGCAGCCTGGTGAACCGCGTGACCAGCATCCTGTCCCGTGAGCGCGAGCTCAAGGAAGCCAACGAGGCCCTGGCGGAACTGAACAAGCGCATCGCGGCGCATCAGGACAAACTGCGCCGCCTGGCCGAAGAACGCGCGCATCTTAAAAGCGACCGGCAGGAGGCTTTCGACGCCTTCCATCAGCAGCAGATCGCCGTGACCCGCGCCGAGGCGCACCTTTCGCAGGCGCAGGAAGCGCTTTCGCTGCATCAGGGCCGCATGGACGCCATACAGCGCGAGCAGGAAAACCTGCGCGAGACCAAGCTGGATATCAGCCGGCAGGAAGAGCAGCTTTTGTCGCAGAAGCAGCAGGACGAAAACGCGTCCGGCGAGATGCGCGAAAAAGCCGCGCGCCTGCAAAGCGAGCTGAACGCCGCGCGCCCCCGGGTGGACGCCCTCAGGCAGGCCATTTCGGACGAGCGCGTGCTTCTGGCCTCCGCCGAAAAGGACGCCCAGATGCAGAAGAACGAGATGGACCGCCTCTCCTCCCAGAAAGGCGATACCGCACGCATGCTGCGCGAGGCAGAAAACGGCTTGAGCGCGCTAAAGGAAAAAGCGGACGCGGACGAAGCGCTTCTGAAGGAAGCCGAAGCAAAGCTCGGCGTCGCCAGGGCGTCTTTGGAGGATACGCGTTCCCGCTTCCAGGCGGCGGACGGCGAACGCCTGAAGGCGCAGGAGGCTCTGAGGACCGTGAACGAAAAACTGGAGACGCTCAACCGCCAGGCGGAGGAACTCACGGAGCGCCAGCACCGCGCGGACATGCTCATGCAGCGGGTGCAGAGCGACCTGGACAACCTGACGGGGCGCATCTTCGAAGATTATCAGCTCACCAAGGAAGGCGCGGAGCCTTTCCGGCGCGAGGATTTCAAGCTGTCCGAAGGCGAAAAGCGCATAAACGCCATCAAGGCGGAGATCAAGAGCCTGGGCAGCGTGAACGTGTCCGCCATGGACGAATACCGGGAGGTCAGTGCCCGCTACGAGGAGCTGTCCGCTCAGAAGGACGACCTCGAACGGGCCAGGGACGATCTGCTGGGCATCATCGACGAGCTTGCCGGCAAGATGGAAAAGCAGTTCAAGTCTCAGTTCGAGCAGCTGGACGCCTACTTCTCCGAGACCTTTTCGGAGCTTTTCGGCGGCGGCCACGCGCATCTGTCCCTGGAGGACCCGTCCAACGCCCTGTCCAGCGGCATCGAGATCGTGGCGCAGCCCCCGGGCAAAAAGCTGCAGCTTCTGTCGCTTCTGTCCGGCGGAGAAAGGGCGCTTACCGCCATCGCGATCCTGTTTGCCATGCTCAAGCTCAAGCCCACTCCCTTCTGCATGCTGGACGAAATCGAGGCCGCGCTGGACGACGCGAACATCGACAACTTCGCGGATTATCTCAAAACCTATTCGGAAAACACGCAGTTCGTGGTGGTCACCCACCGCAAGGGCACGATGGCCCGCTGCGACGCGCTGTACGGCGTAGCCATGGAAGAAAAGGGCGTAAGCAAGCTGATGAGCGTGAAGCTGCAGGACGCGCCCGTTTGATAAATACCGGAGGACACTATGGGACTTTTCAGCAAGATCAAAGAAGGCCTTTCCCGCACCCGCGGCAGGATGGGCGCGCAGATGGACGAGCTGGTGGAAAACACCCGCGAGCTGGACGACGACTTTTTTGAGGAGCTTACGGACATTCTGGTGATGTCGGACGTGGGCGTCGCCACGGCGACTGAGGCCGCAGAGAAACTGAAGGCCGTCTGCGCCGAAAAGAACATCAAAGATCCCGCCAAAGCCCGCGACGCCTTTAAAGAAATTCTGGCCGCTTCCATGAAGGCCGAGCCCATGAGCCTCAAAAGCCCGTCGGTGATATTCATCATCGGTGTGAACGGCGTGGGCAAGACCACGTCCATCGGCAAGCTCGCCTCCCGCCTGAAGGCCATCGGCCGCCGCGTGGTGATCGTGGCCGGAGACACCTTCCGCGCCGCCGCCGCGGAGCAGCTGAGCGTGTGGGCCGAGCGGGCGGACGTGCCTATCGTGAAGAGGCAGGAAGGCGCCGATCCCGCCAGCGTAGTGTTCGACGGCATACAGACAGCCAAGGTCCGCCACGCGGACATCATGATCGTGGACACTGCGGGCCGCCTGCACAACAAGGCGCACCTGATGGACGAGCTCAAAAAAATGGCCCGCGTGGTGGAAAAGGAGTATCCTGAGGCGAACCGCCATGCCCTGCTGGTTCTGGACGCCACCACCGGCCAGAACGGCCTGAACCAGGCGCGCGTGTTCAAGGACGTGACCCAGCTGGACGGCATCATCCTGACCAAGCTGGACGGCACCGCCAAGGGCGGTATCGCCGTGGCCATCCGCCGGGAGCTGGGCCTGCCCGTGCGCTACATCGGCGTTGGCGAAGGTCTGGACGACATGCAGCCCTTCAACGCGGACGAGTTCATCGACGCGATCTTCGGCTGATATGGCTTACGTCATCCCCTTCATCGTTGCAGCGCTGATCATCGCCACGAGGACGATCTGGCGGGAACGGTATGGAAAAAGCATGTGGAACCCAGCCAACCAGTTCAAAGAAATGTTTGGGCTCAATCGCGATAAAAAAGATCGGGAGGAATAGAATATGAAACTCAGCGTATTTGCGGTATTGCTTCAGGACAGGCCCTTCGACGAGGCGTGCAGGTATCTGGCCGATCAGGGCGTGCAGGCGGTGGAGATCGGCTGCGGCGGATTCCCCGGCAAGGCCCACTGCGACCCCAAGGACCTTCTGGCCCATCCGGAAAAGATCGACGCGCTCAAGGCGACGCTCGAAAAGTACAAGCTCGATATCGCGGCGCTGTCCACCCACGGAAACCCCGTGCATCCGGACAAGGCCGTGGCCAAGGCCTTCCACGACGACTTTGAAAACGCCGTGCTTTTGGCAGAAAAGCTGGGCGTGGACACCGTGGTCACCTTCTCCGGCTGCCCCGGCGGCTGCCCCGAGGACAAAACGCCCAACTGGGTCACCTGCCCCTGGCCGGACGATTTTACCCACATCCTGGAGTATCAGTGGAACGAAGTGCTGATCCCCTACTGGAAGAAGGAAGCCGAATTCGTGAAGGCCCACAACGTCAGGAAGATCGCCTTCGAGATGCACCCGGGCTTCTGCGTATACAATCCCGAGACCCTCATGAAGCTCAGAAATGCCGTTGGGCCGATCATCGGCGCGAATTTCGATCCCAGCCACCTGTTCTGGCAGGGCATCGATCCCGTGGCGGCCATTCGCTATCTGGGCGAAGCGGTGTTCTATTTCCACGCCAAGGATACCAGGATCGACAAACTGAATACCCAAGTGAACGGCGTGCTGGATACCAAGCATTACGGCGACGAGATCCACCGCAGCTGGATCTTCCGCTCGGTGGGCTACGGCCACGGCGCCGAGGTCTGGAAGGATATGATGAGCGCACTGCGCATGGTAGGCTACGACGGATGCATCTCCATCGAGCACGAAGACAGCCTGATGAGCGTGCCGGAAGGCCTGGGCAAGGCCATCAGCATGCTCAAGGAGACCATGATGTTCGAGTCCAACGGCGGAATGTGGTGGGCCTGATATGGCTGCGATCAACGATCTTTTGTACAAAAAGCGCCTGGGCGGCGAGCTTACCCAGGAAGAGATCCATGATTTCGTTCAGGGCGTGACCAGCGCGCGCTTTGCCGACTATCAGATCAGCGCCATGCTGATGGCCATCGCCATCAACGGCATGACCGAGCGCGAGACCGTGGACCTCACGATGGAAATGGCCGCCTCCGGCGACATGCTGGACTTAAGCCCCATTTCCGGCGTAAAGGTGGACAAGCATTCCACCGGCGGCGTGGGCGACACCACGAGCCTGGTGCTGGTGCCGCTGGTGGCGGCCTGCGGCGTAAAGGTGGCCAAAATGAGCGGGCGCGGCCTGGGCTTTACGGGCGGCACGCTGGACAAGCTGGAGTCGATTCCCGGCCTGTCCGTAAGCATGGACACGGACCGCTTCATGCGCACCGTGGACGAAAGCGGACTTGCCATTATCGGGCAGACCGCCTCCCTCGCCCCCTGCGACAAGGTGCTCTACGCCCTGCGGGACGTGACCGCCACCGTGGACGTGCAGCCCCTGATCGTCAGCTCGATCCTGAGCAAAAAGCTCGCCTCGGGCGCGGACGTGATCGTGCTGGACGTAAAGACCGGCAGCGGCGCCATGATGCCCACAGTGGAAAAGGCCCAAAACCTGGCGGAAGCCATGGTGAACATCGGCTCCCGCACGGGGCGGAAATTCGCCGCCCTCGTGACCGACATGAACCAGCCCCTGGGCCGCTACGTGGGCAACGCTCTGGAGGTGGAGGAGGCCATTGACATCCTCTCCGGGCGCACCGAAGGGGACCTGAAGACCGTCTCCCTGGCCCTGGGCGCGCAGATCCTGCGCCTGGCCGGCAAGGCGGAAAGCGCCGCGGAAGGGCTGAAGATGCTGGAAGAAAAGCTGCGCGACGGCTCCGGCCTAAAGAAGCTGGCCCAGATGGTGAAAAACCAGGGCGGCGACGAGCGCGCGGTATACGATACCTCGCTTCTGCCCAAGGCCGAATCTACCATGGAGATACGCGCCGAAGAGAGCGGATACTTAAAAAGCGTATCCACGAACCTCATCGGCTACGCAGCCAAGGCGCTGGGCGCGGGCCGCGAAAAGAAGGAAGACGTGATCGATCCCGCGGTGGGCCTTGTGATGAACAGGCGCATCGGCGAGCGCGTGGAAAAGGGCGACAGCCTGGTCACCCTGCACACGGGCAGGATCAGCGATGTCAAAGCGGCGCAGGCCTATATCCGCCGCGCCCTGGTTTTGTCCGAAGAACCCTGCCCCGCCCCCACGCTGATCTACGGGGAGATCGAATGACAAAACGCTTTCGCCCCCTGTTCAGGGTGCTTGTCTGTCTCGCCGCGGCCCTTACAGCCATGTATCTGGGCCGTGTGCTGGGGCTGTTTCTGCTGTCCCGCGCGTTTTCGGCGCTGAACCTGAACAGCAATACCTACAATGCGGCGCCGGCATGGATGCGCTCTCTGGCGGACAACGCGGATGCGCTTTCCAACCTGACGGCGCTGCTTCTGGGCGCATGCGCGCTGCTGTTTCTGCGCGGCCTGTTTACGGACGGGCCTGACCGCTTCAAAGCGCGCTACGCCCTCGCGTTCATCCTTCCCGCGATTTTGGGATACGGCTCCGTCCGGCTTTTGAGGATGCTGGACGAACTGCGTTTGGACGCGGGAGCGAATTACGCTTTGGCTTCTGCCGCGCAGGCAGCGCTTTGGGCGCTGTTCGCCCTTGTCCAGGCGCTTTTTCTGCGGGGATGCCTCTGCGAGGGCGTATATCAGTCCCTGGGAAAAAAGGCCGCTTTGGCACTGTCGGCTGTTTTGCAGGCTGCAGTGTACGTGCTGACCGGCACGGGAATGGGAATATTGCCCGTTGTAAACGGCCTGCTTGCCGGAGCTCTGTTCTGGTTTATGTACGAAAGCAGCCGTTCCCTGTGGCCGGAGGCGCTTTTGTTCTTCGGCTTTGCGCTGGGCAGCCGCGTGCTGGGGGGCTATCCCGACGGTCCCGTTTACGCCGTTTCCCGCTCCGTGTGGACCGGTTTTGGCGCGGGGCTTGAAGCTTCGCTTTTCCTCACCATCATTCTCGCCGCGCTGTGCGCGTACTGCGCCCGCGGCCGGATAAGGAGTTTTCTGCATGTCTCAAAAGCTGCTGTTTCTCGTAAATCCCTGCGCGGGCAAAAGGAAGGCCGCTGAAGAACTGAGCGACATACTGCAGATCTTCTGCGCGTACGACTATCTGCCCACCGTGCTAATGACGGAATACCCGGGCCACGCCACGGAGCTGTGCCGGCAGTACGCGAAGGAATATGACCTGGTGGCCTGCGCGGGCGGCGACGGCACCCTGAACGAGACCATATCGGGCCTGCTCAGCTGCGGCGCGGACCTGCCCATCGCATACCTTCCCTGCGGCACCACCAACGACCTGGCCAGCACGCTGGGGCTCAGCCACGATCTGACCCAGGCGGCCAAGGAGGCCGTGACGGGACGCGACAGATGGCTGGACATCGGCTCTTTCAACGGCAGGAGCTTCGTATATACCGCCTCCTTCGGTGCTTTCACGAAGGCCAGCTATGATACGCCCCAGAACGTCAAAAACGCCCTGGGCCATCTGGCGTACATACTGGAGGGCATCAAGGGGCTTGGCGCCATCCGCCCCATCCATGCGAAGGTGCGCACGGAAGAGGGCGAATTCGAGGGCGATTACATCTTCGGCTCCGTGAGCAACACCACCTCGCTGGCGGGCATCATCACCATAGACGAGGAGCGCGTGCAGCTGGACGACGGCAAGTTCGAGCTGCTTTTGGTGGATACACCCCAGAACGCCATCGACACCAGCAAGCTGATCCTGCAGGCCACGCAGGCGCGCTTCGGCGATATGCTCAAGCTCTATTCCGCCGCCCACATCGAGGTGGAGACCGGCGAAAACACCGACTGGACGCTGGACGGCGAACAGGAAAAAGGCGAGACCCGCTTTGTGATCGATAATCTTCCCAGGGCCGTGCGTCTGCGCGTGCCCGCCCAGGCGTGACATAACAAAAGTTACAGGAGGTCCCTTATGGCGCTTAATTTGGATACGCTCTGCGTACAGGCAGGCTATACGCCCGCAAGCGGCGAACCCCGGCAGATCCCCATCATCCAGTCCACCACCTTCAAATACGCCACCAGCGAGGACATGGGCCGGCTTTTCGACCTGGAAGCGGAGGGATATTTCTACTCCCGCCTGCAGAACCCCACCAACGACATGGTAGCCGCCAAGATCTGCGCCCTGGAGGGCAGCACGAGCGCCATGCTCACGGGTTCCGGCATGGCCGCCAATTTCTTTGCGCTGTTCAATATCTGCCAGGCGGGTGACCACATCGTCTCGGAGTCGGGCATCTACGGCGGCACCTTCAACCTGCTGTCCGTCACCATGGCAAAGATGGGCATAGAGGTCACGTTCGTTTCACCGGACGCGGACGACGAGGAACTTGAAAAGGCTTTCCGCCCCAATACCAAGTGCGTTTTCGGCGAGACCATCGCCAATCCCGCCCTCACGGTGCTGGACATTGAGCGCTTCGCCGCCTGCGCGCATAAGCACGGCGTGCCCCTCATCGTGGACAACACCTTTGCCACGCCCGTCAACTGCCGCCCCGGCGAATGGGGCGCGGACATCGTGACCCACTCCACCACCAAATACATGGACGGCCACGGCGCGGCTGTGGGCGGCGCCATCGTGGACATGGGACGCTTCGACTGGATGGCCAGTGCGGACAAGTTCCCCGGCCTGTGCACCCCAGACGAGAGCTATCACGGCATCGTGTACGCCCAGCGCTTCGGGAAGGAAAAGGCCTTTATCACCAAGTGCACCTGCCAGCTGATGCGCGATTTTGGCTCCGTACAGTCGCCTCAAAGCGCGTTCATCCTGAACCTGGGCCTGGAGAGCCTGCACGTGCGCATGCCCAGGCACTGCGAAAACGGGCTGGCGATGGCCGAGTTCCTGAGCGGGCACGAAAAGATCGAAGCGGTGAACTACCCCTCCCTGCCAGACAGCAAGTATTACCGTCTGGCGCAAAAGTATCTGCCCAAGGGCTCCTGCGGCGTGGTGAGCTTTGAGATCAAGGGCGGCCGCGCAGCGGCAGAGCGCTTTATGAAAGCCCTCCGGCTCGCCGCCATCGAGACCCACGTGGCCGACGCCAGGACCTGCTGCCTGTGTCCCGCCGCCTCCACCCACCGGCAGATGACGGATGAGCAGCTGGCTTCAGCCGGCGTGCCCGCGGGCATGGTGCGCATGAGCTGCGGCCTGGAGTCCAGCTCTGATCTGATAGAAGACGTAAAGCAGGCGCTTGAAGCCGTCTGAAGCGAACAGCAAATCAGGGGATGGAAAGGCCCGGCCCACGGGCATTCCATCCCCTTTCTTATGGCTCTTTACGGAAAATCAGGGAATGATCGTCCAGCATTCCACCTCATCACCGCCTTCGGCGGAGCTTCCCCTCAAGGGGAAGCCTTATATGCCTTTTCCTCGAGGAGAAGGTGGGCCGCGAAGCGGCTCGGATGAGGTGTCGTTTTACTCAAGTCCCTGAGCTTCCGGGAAGAGCATTACCTTTTCTCATCGCAAAAACACACAATTTGAGTTCCCGGAGGTGACCGGCGTTCCCATTTCGGCCGAATATTCGTTTCTTTACAGTTTTTCCCTGAGCACATTACATCTCTCTGCTTGAATCATAACCTTTCTTCCGGTAGTATTTTTATGGAATCAAGCTTCGGCACACCTGACACACGCAAGTGTGCTTTTGCTTTTTACGGGAGGGCCTGTGATGAAAAAGGTCGGCATCGTAATGGGCAGCGACAGCGATCTGCCCGTGATTCAAAAAGCCGTGGATACGCTCAAGGAGCTCGGCATCCCCTACGAGGCGCACATCTATTCTGCGCACCGTACCCCCGAAGAGGCGCGCGCTTTCGCCCTCTCGGCAAGGGAGAAGGGCTTTGGCGCCATCATCGCCGCCGCGGGGATGGCCGCCCACCTGGCGGGCGCCCTGGCGGCAAACACCACTCTGCCGGTGATCGGCATACCCTGCAAGTCTTCCCAGCTCGACGGCATTGACGCTCTGCTGTCTACCGTACAGATGCCAAGCGGTATACCCGTGGCGACTGTAGCGATAAACGCGGGCACCAATGCCGCTTTATTATGCGCCCAAATCTTTTCGGTGACGGACGCGGAGCTGGCCAAAAAGCTTGACGAAAAGCGGCGCACCGCCGCGCGAAGCGTTCTGGAAAAGGACGAGCGCATCGCATCGCAACTCTGATCTTGATCAAACAGCGAAGGAGAAGCTTATGGAACCGAAACTCATCTACACCGGAAAGACCAAGAACGTCTACGCGCTGGACAACGGAAACTACCTGCTCAAGTTCAAGGACGACTGCACCGGCAAGGACGGTGTGTTCGATCCCGGCGAAAACAGCGTGGGCCTCACCATCGAAGGCGTGGGCGACGTGAACCTGCGCATGAGCGTATATTTCTTTGAAAAGATCAACGCGGCGGGCATCAGGACGCATTTCGTTTCCGCCGATCTTGAAAACACCACGATGGAAGTGCTTCCCGCGAAGGTGTTCGGCAAGGGCCTCGAGGTGATCTGCCGCTACAAGGCCGTAGGCAGCTTCTACCGCCGCTATTCCGATTATATCGAGCTGGGCGCCGACCTGCCCGCCTACGTGGAGACAACCTTTAAAAACGACGAGAAGGGCGATCCGCTGGTCACGAAGGACGGCCTGATCGATCTGGGCGTGATGACGGGCGAGCAGTACGACGCCATCAAGGACATGACCCAGAAGATCACCCGCATCGTGGCGGACGACCTGCTCTCCAAGGGCCTTGTGCTGTACGACATCAAGTTCGAGTTCGGCTACGCGCCGGACGGCAGCGTGATGCTGATCGACGAGATCGCCTCCGGCAACATGCGCGTGTACAAGGACGGCCAGTACATCGAGCCCATGACCCTCTCCAGGCTCTTCTTCGCCGAAGCGTAAAAGCATGGGCGGATTTTTCGGCATCACGTCCAGGGCGCAGTGCCTGACGGACGTGTTCTTCGGCACGGACTACCATTCCCACCTGGGCACGCGCCGGGGCGGCCTTGCGGCATACGACAGGGAGCTCGGCCTGCAGCGCCAGATCCACAACATCGAAAACGCGCCCTTCCGCACGCGCTTTGAGCACGTGTTCAGCGAGATGCGCGGCACCAGCGCCATCGGCTGCATCAGCGATACCGACCCGCAGCCGCTTTTGGTGCGCTCCCGCCTGGGCGTGTACGCCATTTGCACCACGGGCGTCATCAACAACGCCGAAGCCCTGATCGGGCACTGCCTGTCCCGCGAAGGCGCGGCCTTCGACGCCATGACGGGCGGAAAAGTGAACTCCACCCAGCTGATCTCCGCCCTGATCAATCAGAAGAACAGCTTTGCGAAGGGCATACGCTACGCGCAGGAAATGGTGGAAGGCACGGCCTCCGTGCTGATCCTCACCGACGGCGGCTCTCTCATCGCGGCCCGCGACCGTTTCGGCCGCCTGCCCGTGCAGATCGGCAAAAACGAAAACGGTTACGCCGTGAGCTTCGAGTCCTTCGCCTACGAAAAGCTGGGATACGAGCACGAGCGCGAACTGGGACCGGGCGAGGCGGTGCTGCTGACGCCGGATGGCATGACGCAGCTTTTGAAGCCCGGAAGCAAAAAGCGCATATGCTCCTTTTTGTGGAGCTATTACGGTTACCCCACCTCCACCTACGAGGGCGTAAACGTGGAAGAGATGCGCTACCGCAACGGCGAATCCATGGCCCGGCAGGACGCCGCGGCGGGGTTTGATGTGCCCATCGACTATGTGGGCGGCGTTCCGGACAGCGGCACGCCCCACGCCATCGGCTATTCCAACCAGTCCCGTACGCCCTTTGCCCGCGCCTTCATCAAGTATACGCCCACCTGGGCCCGCAGTTTCATGCCGCCTGAGCAGTCCGACCGCGACCGCGTGGCCAAGATGAAGCAGATCCCGGTGAAGGAGCTGATCAAGGGCAAGAACCTGCTGTTCGTGGACGATTCCATCGTGCGCGGCACACAGCTGAAGGAGACCGTGGAATTCCTGTACGAAAACGGCGCGTCTTCCGTGCACATGCGCTCGGCATGCCCGCCCATCCTGTTCGGCTGCAAATACCTGAACTTCTCCCGCGCTACGAGTGATATGGAACTCATCGCCCGCCGCGTGATCGACGAACTGGAAGGCGCGGAAGGCCTGAACCATCTGGAGGAATACGCCGACCGTTTGGCACCGCGGGGCCAGGCGCTGAGAAAGGCCATCGCAGAAAAATTCCACTTCGACTCGCTGGAATTCCAGTCCCTCGATGGCGTGGTAAAGGCCATCGGCCTCGACCCATGCGAACTGTGCACCTACTGCTGGAACGGAAAGGAATGATCCCATGATCAATTCAAAGTCTGACGCCTACGCCGCTGCGGGCGTGGACATCACAGCGGGCTACAAGGCCGTAGAGCTGATGAAAGCCCACATCGCGCGCACGGCGGTGCCGGGCGTGGTGAGCGGCATCGGCGGCTTCGGCGGTCTGTTCGAGCTGGACGTGACGGGCATGAAGCGCCCGGTGCTGGTGAGCGGAACCGACGGCGTGGGCACCAAGCTCAAGCTGGCGTTCCTGATGGACAGGCACGACACCGTGGGCATCGACTGCGTTGCCATGTGCGTTAACGACGTCATCTGCTGCGGCGCGAAGCCCCTGTTCTTTCTGGACTATATCGCCTGCGGAAAGAACGTGCCCGAGCGCATCGCCGATATCGTTAAGGGCGTATGCGAGGGCTGCGTGCAGGCGGGCGCGGCGCTGATCGGCGGCGAGACCGCCGAGATGCCGGGCTTTTATCCCGAAGACGAATACGATCTGGCAGGCTACTGCACGGGCGTGGTGGACCGCGAAAAGATCCTGGACGCAAACACCATGCGCCCGGGCGACATCGTGATCGCCCTGCCCTCCAGCGGCGTGCATTCCAACGGCTTTTCGCTGGTGCGCAAGGTATTCGACGTGGAAAACGCCGACCTGTTGAAGCCCCTGGACGAGCTGGGCGGAAAGGGCCTTGGCGAAACGCTGCTCGCCCCCACCCGCATTTACGTGAAGCCCGTGCTGGCGCTTCTGGAAAAGGCAAAAGTGCGCAGCCTGTCCCACATCACCGGCGGCGGCTTCTACGAGAACATCCCCCGCAGCATCCCGGACGGCCTGTGCGCCGTGATCGACGAAAGCGCCGTGAAGGTGCTGCCCATTTTCAGCCTCATCGCAAAGGCCGGCTCCATCAGCCGCCGCGATATGTTCAACACCTTCAACATGGGCGTGGGCATGAGCGCCGTGGTGGCAAAGGAAGACGCGGACGCGGCCATCGAAGCGCTCGCTTCCGAAGGCGTGGACGCCTACGTGATGGGCGAGATCCGCGAAGGCGGGGAGAAGATACGGCTATGCTGAAAAAAGTTTTGTCCGGCGTTTCGGCGGGCGTGTGCATCTGCCTGGGCGGCGCTGTGTTTCTGGCGTGTGAAAACCGGACTGTGGGCGCGGTGCTGTTTTCTGTAGCGCTGTTTTGCATTTGTTATAAGGGTTACGCCCTGTTCACCGGGCGCGTAGGCTACATACCCGAAAAACACGACCGCGAGGCCGTTTCCGCGCTGCTGCTGGCGCTTTTGGGGAATGCAATCGGCACGGTGGTCGGCGGGCTTCTGGTCCGCGCGGGGCTTTTAGGCCTCGGCGCGGCAGCCGAAACGGTGTGCACGGCAAAGCTCACGCAAAGCGCCCTGTCCACCCTCGTGCGCGGCTTTTTCTGCGGCGTGCTGATGTACCTTGCCGTAAGCATATACCGGGACCACAAAACGCCCCTGGGAATCCTTTTGTGCATCCCCGCGTTCATCCTGAGCGGATTCGAGCATTCCATCGCCGACATGTTTTATTTCGCGGCCTCGGGAGAAACGAGCCTCAAAGCCTTCGGCTTCATCTGGCTGGTGATCGTTTCAAACGCCCTGGGCGGCATGCTCCTGCCCACGCTGGAAGGGCTGTGGAAGGGCGGTAAACAAAGAAATGCGTAAAGCCAGGATCGCCGTGCTCGTCTCGGGCGGCGGCACGAATCTGCAAGCCATCATCGACGCCTGGAAGGCGGGGCTGATCCCCCACGGCGAAGTCGCCGTCGTGATCTCCAACAAAAAAGACGCTTACGCCCTGGAACGCGCCCGCTCAAGCGGCATCGAAGCCCTCACCCTCACCCGCAAAAAGTGCGGCGGGCAGGAAGGCTTCGAAAACGCGCTGGCCGCGGCCCTGGAGGAAAGGCACATAGACCTGATCGTGCTGGCGGGCTTTCTGTCCATACTCAGCGGCGGCTTTACGTCCCGTTATCCCCGGCGCATCCTGAACATCCATCCCGCCCTGATCCCCTCCTTCTGCGGCGAAGGCTTTTACGGTCTCAAAGTGCACGAAGCCGCGCTTGAAAAGGGCGTAAAGGTCACCGGCGCCACCGTGCACTTCGTAAACGAGATCCCGGACGGCGGCGAGATCCTTCTGCAGAAAGCCGTACGGGTGTACGAGGGCGACACGCCTGAAAAACTGCAGAAGCGCGTGATGCGTCAGGCGGAGTGGAAGCTTTTGCCCCGGGCCGTGGAAATGGTCTCCAAACAGATCGCCGAAGAATGATCTATCGCCCTTCGGCGGCTTTTCGTTTCAGTTCACACAAACGCAGATTTCATTTCGGAGGTTAGCATATGGATACGTATCAGATCCGCACCGTACAGGAACTCATCAAGGGCAACCCCTATGTGGGCAGAGGCATCGTGATGGGCCTCACGCCCGACGGCACGCACGCGGTGGCCGCCTATTTCATCATGGGCCGCAGCCAGAATTCCAGAAACCGCGTTTTTACGGTGAAGGACGGCGAAGTGTTCACCGAGCCCTTCGACCTGAGCAAGGTGCAGGACCCGAGCCTCATCATCTACCGGGCGGTGCGCATGTTCGGAAATGACCTGATCGTGACCAACGGCGACCAGACCGATACCATCTACGACTGGCTGAAACTGGGCGGCGATTTTGCTTCCGCCCTGGCCACCCGCCGCTTTGAGCCCGACACGCCCAACTTCACCCCGCGCATCAGCGCCATGGCGAGCTTCCGGGGCGCCGGCTTTACCTACCAGATGAGCATACTCAAAAGCATCGACGAAGAGGGCAGCGACTGCGCGCGCTACACCTTCGCCTATCCGGCCAAAGCGGGCCTCGGCCACTTCATACACACCTACGTGACGGACGGGAACCCCATTCCCAGCTTTGCGGGCGAACCCGAGCGCATGAAGATGTCCGACGACATGGACGCGTTCACGTCCGACCTGTGGGACGCGCTGGACGAGAACAATAAGATCTCCCTGTACGTGCGCTACACGCGCCTTTCGGATTATTCCTATACCGAAAAGCTCATCAACAAAAACCAGTAAGGAGAAACAGCAATGAAGGAATTCGAGCTCAAATACGGCTGCAACCCCAACCAGAAGCCCGCCCGCATCTTTATGGCGGACGGAAGCGAACTGCCTGTAGAGATCCTCTCGGGCCGCCCCGGCTACATCAACTTTCTGGACGCCTTCAATTCCTGGCAGCTCGTGCGCGAACTCAAGGCGGCGCTGGGCATGCCCGCGGCGGCGTCCTTCAAGCACGTGTCCCCCACCAGCGCTGCGGTGGGCCTAAAGCTGAGCGACAAGCTCAAGAAGGCCTGCTTCGTTGACGACATCAGGAACCTGGACGATCATCCCCTGGCCTGCGCCTATGCCCGCGCCCGCGGCACCGACCGCATGAGCTCCTTCGGCGACTGGATCGCCCTGAGCGACGTTTGCGACGTGACCACCGCGCGCCTGATCAAGCGCGAGGTGTCCGACGGCGTGATCGCTCCCGGCTACGAGCCCAAGGCCCTGGAGATCCTCAAGGGCAAGCGCGGCGGCGCCTACAACGTGGTGGCCATCGATCCCGACTACGAGCCCGATCCCACCGAGCGCAAGCAGGTGTTCGGCATCACCTTCGAGCAGGGCCGCAACAGCTTCAAGATCGGCCCCGAACTGCTTTCCAACCTGGTGACCGCCAACAAGACCCTGCCGGAAAGCGCCGTGCGGGACCTGATCATCTCCCTCATCACCCTCAAGTACACCCAGTCCAATTCCGTGTGCTACGCGGTGGACGGACAGGCCATCGGCGTGGGCGCGGGCCAGCAGAGCCGCATCCACTGCACTCGCCTGGCGGGCAGCAAGGCGGACACCTGGTTTTTGCGCCAGAGCGACAAGGTGCTCTCCCTCCCCTTCAAAAGCGAGCTGGGCAGGCCGGAGCGCGACAACGTGATCGACAGCTACATCAACCAGAACGAAGAAGACGTGACCCAAGAAGGCGTGTGGCAGAACTACTTTACCGCCCGGCCCGAGCCCTTCACCCGCGAGGAGCAGAAGGAATACCTGAGCCATATCGACGGCGTGGCGCTGGGAAGCGACGCCTTCTTCCCGTTCTTTGACAACATCGAGCGCGCCCACCGCTCCGGTGTGAAATACATCGCCGAGCCCGGCGGCTCCATCCGCGACGACCTCATCATCGAGTGCTGCGACAAATACGGCATCGCCATGGCCTTCACGGGCATGCGGCTGTTCCATCATTAAGGGGAAGATATGAAAGTACTGGTAGTAGGCGGCGGCGGGCGCGAGCACGCCATCATCAAAAAGCTTACGCGGAACCCTCAGATCGATCGCATCTATGCCCTGCCCGGCAACGGCGGCATCGCCATGGACGCCGAATGCGTGGACATCAAGGCCACCGATCTGGACGGCATCGTGCGCTTCGCCGTGGAAAAAGGCATATCCTACGCCGTGGTCACGCCCGACGATCCGCTGGTGCTGGGCGCGGTGGACAGGCTGGAGGAAAAGGGCATACCCTGCTTCGGCCCCCGCAAAAACGCCGCCGTCATCGAGGGCAGCAAGGCGTTCGCCAAGGACTTCATGCTGCGCCACGGCATACCCACCGCAGCGTACAGGATCTTTACCGAAGCGGAAAAAGCCCTGGCCTACGTGCGCACGGCTCCCCTTCCGCTGGTGGTCAAGGCGGACGGCCTGGCGCTGGGCAAGGGCGTGGTGATCGCCCAGACCCGGGAGGAAGCCGTGCAGGCTGTGGAAGGCGCCATGTGCCTTCACGCTTTCGGCAGCAGCGGCGACACCGTGGTGATCGAGGATTTCCTTTCCGGGCCTGAGGTATCGGTGCTTGCGTTTACGGACGGCGAGACCATCGTGCCCATGGTGAGCTCCATGGACCACAAGCGCGCCGGCGACGGCGACACGGGCCTGAACACCGGCGGCATGGGCACCGTGGCGCCCAATCCCTTTTACACCGCCGATATCGCCGAAAGGTGCATGGAGACCATCTTCCTGCCCACGGTGCGCGGCATGAAGGCGGAGGGACGCGAGTTCCGCGGCTGCCTGTACTTCGGCCTCATGCTCACAAAAGACGGTCCCAAGGTGATCGAATACAACTGCCGCTTCGGCGACCCCGAGACCCAGGTGGTGCTAGCGCTTATGGAAAGCGATCTGTTTGACGTGATGCGCGCCGTCACCGAAGGGCGGCTGAAGGACGCATCCGTGCGCTTTTCCGATCAGCACGCCGCCTGCGTCATCATGGCCTCCAGGGGCTATCCCCTGGCCTACGAAAAGGGCTTTGAGATCAACGTGCCCGAAGACGTCATGCCCTGGACGCTCTTTGCCGGGGCAAAGCAGAAGGACGGGCATCTATATACGAGCGGCGGACGGGTGCTGGGCGTGACGGCGGTGGCCGGAACGCTCAAAGAAGCCCTGAACGAAGCCTATGCCCGCACAGAACGGGTGTCATTTGACAACGCATTTTACCGCAGCGACATCGGGCAGCGCGCCCTGCAGGCAACGGAGGAATAAATGGTTTATCGCGTTTTTGTGGAAAAAAAGCCCGGTTTTGACCAGGAGGCGGCTTCTCTCGCCCGCGAGCTCAGGGATACCCTGGGCGTCAAAGCGCTTGCCGGCCTTCGCCTGCTCAACCGCTACGACGCCGAGAACATCAGCGCCGAACTGTTCAGCCAGGCAGTGAAGACCGTGTTTTCGGAGCCGCAGGTGGACAACGCCTGCGAAGAGCCCGATCTGGAAGGCGCCTTCGTGTTCGCGGTGGAGTATCTGCCGGGCCAGTTCGACCAGCGGGCGGATTCCGCCGCCCAGTGCATACAGATCATATCCCAGGGCGAGCGCCCTTTGATCCGTTCCGCCAGGGTGTACGCGCTGTACGGTGCCCTCAGCCCGCAGGATACGGAACGCATACAGAAGTATGTCGTCAACCCCGTGGAGGCCCGTCTGGCGTCGCTTGAAAAGCCTGAATCGCTCAAGGCGAATTACGCCGTGCCCACCGAAGTGCCTACGCTAACCGGCTTTATCCGTAAGACCCGCGCGGAGCTTCAGGAGTTCATCCGGCAGTACGGCCTGGCGATGGACCTTGATGATATCGCCTTCTGCCAGAAGTATTTTCTGAGCGAAGACCGCGACCCCACCCTCACCGAGATCCGCATGATCGACACCTACTGGTCGGATCACTGCCGGCACACCACGTTCCTGACGCAGATCGACTCGGTATCCTTTGACGATCAGCTTCTGCAAAGCACGTACGAGGAGTACCTGGCCGTGCGCCGGGAGCTGGGCCGCGAAAAAAAGCCAGTGACCCTGATGGACATCGCCACCCTCGCCGCCAGGCATCTGCGCGCCAACGGACAGCTGGAAAAGCTGGACGAATCCGAGGAGATCAACGCCTGCACGGTGAAGATCGACGTGGAGGTGGACGGCAAAAAGGAGCCCTGGCTGCTTCTGTTCAAAAACGAGACGCACAACCATCCCACCGAGATCGAGCCTTTCGGCGGCGCGGCCACCTGCATCGGCGGCGCGATACGCGATCCGCTCTCCGGCCGCTCCTATGTATACGCGGCCATGCGCGTGACCGGCGCGGCCGATCCCACCGTGCCCGTTTCCGAGACAATCCCCGGCAAGCTTCCGCAGCGGAAGATCGTCACCACGGCGGCAGCCGGCTATTCCTCATACGGCAACCAGATCGGCCTGGCCACCGGCATCGTGGACGAGATCTACCATCCGGGCTACGCCGCAAAGCGCATGGAGATCGGCGCGGTGATCGCCGCCGCTCCCGCGTGCAACGTGCGGCGCGAGCGCCCCGCCCCCGGGGATACCGTGATACTGCTGGGCGGCTCCACGGGCCGCGATGGCATAGGCGGCGCGACGGGCTCCAGCAAGGCCCACAACGCGCATTCGGTAGAGACCTGCGGCGCGGAGGTGCAGAAGGGCAACGCCCCCGAGGAGCGCAAGCTCCAGCGCCTGTTCCGCAATCCCGAGGCCTGCCGCATGATCAAGCGGTGCAACGATTTCGGCGCGGGCGGCGTGTCTGTGGCCATCGGCGAACTGGCGGACGGCCTTCTGATCGACTTGAACGCCGTGCCCAAAAAATATGAGGGGCTGGACGGCACGGAGCTGGCCATCAGCGAATCCCAGGAGCGCATGGCCGTGGTGGTGGACAAACGCGACGTGTACGCCTTCCTGGCCCTGGCCGCCAAAGAGAATCTGCAGGCCTGCCCCGTGGCGGTGGTCACGGAGGAAAAGCGCCTGGTGATGGAATGGAATTCCAGGCGCATCGTGGATATCAGCCGCGAGTTTTTGAACTCCAACGGTGCGGAAAAGCACATTTTGATCTCTGCCGGCGCGCCGAAGATCGATAAAAAGCCCTTTGCCGGCGGTTTTGCCCAAAACATCAGGCACATGGCCTCCAGCCTGGAATGCTGCTCGAGGCGCGGCCTCAGCGAGCGCTTTGACTCCACCATCGGTGCGGGCACCGTGCTGATGCCCTTCGGCGGCAAAAAGCAGCTCACGCCCATTCAGGCCATGGCCCACAAGATCTCTGTGGAAAACGGCCACACCGACGACTGCTCCCTCATGGCCTGGGGATACGATCCCGCCCTGTCCTCCGCAAGCCCCTATCACGGCGCGTACTGCGCGGTGGCGGAATCCGTGTGCAAGCTGATCGCCTCCGGCGCGGAATTCAAAGACGTATACCTGACATTTCAGGAATACTTTGAAAAGCCCGGCCGGGACGGCAGGCGCTGGGGCAAGCCCTTCGCCGCGCTGCTGGGCGCGTTCAAAGCCCAGATGGCCTTGGGCATCGGCGCCATCGGCGGCAAGGACTCCATGAGCGGCAGCTTTGAAGACCTGGACGTTCCGCCTACGCTGGTGTCCTTCGCCGTAACCACGGACAAAGCCGAAAACGTGGTTTCGCCCGAATTCAAGCAATCCGGGCACCTTGCGGTGCTGCTTGCGCCCGAATACGACGAAAACGGCCTGCCCAAAGCGGAGGCCCTCAAGCGCCTGTTTGCCAGGGTGACGCAGCTTCTGCGCTCAGGCAAAGCCGTTGCCTGCTATACGCCCGGGCGGGGCGGCATCGCAGATGCTGTGATGAAGATGGCCTTCGGAAACGGGTTCGGCTTCGATTTTGCCTCCGGCCTTCTTTTGGAAGACCTGTTCGAGGACCGCGCGGGCCGCTTCATCCTGGAAGTAACCGAACCCCTCGAAGGCGCCCAAACGCTTGGCAGGGTCAACGGCGAAGGCCGCTTCTCTTTCGGAGAAGAAGCTGTCGGGGCGGACGAACTGCTTTCGCTGTATGAGGGCAAACTGGAAGGCGTGTTCCCCTGCAACATCCCCGTGCTGCCGGGCAAGGCGAAGACCTACTCTTTCCGCGCGGACGCGAAGGAGTCTTCCCGCATACGCGTAGCGCAGCCGCGGGTGCTGATACCGGTGTTCCCGGGCACCAACTGCGAGTACGACAGCGCGAAGGCCGTGCTGGATGCGGGCGCCGTACCTGAGGTGCTGGTGCTCAACAACCTGACACCCGCCGGCATCACAGATTCCGTAAACCGCTTCGCGCAGGAGCTGAAAAGATCGCAGATCGTGTTTATCCCGGGCGGGTTCTCCGGCGGCGACGAGCCAGACGGCAGCGGCAAGTTCATCACCGCTTTCTTCCGCAGCGCCGCCATCCGTGACGGCGTGACGGAGCTTCTGGATGAGCGGGACGGCTTGATGTGCGGCATATGCAACGGCTTCCAGGCGCTGATCAAGCTGGGCCTGGTGCCCTACGGCAGGATCATCGACGCGGACGAAAACTGCCCCACCCTCACCTACAACGTGATCGGACGGCATCAGAGCCGCATCGTGCGCACCCGCGTGGCCTCCAACAAGTCCCCCTGGCTGCGCTTTATGAACGTGGGCGACGTGGTGAACGTGCCCATATCCCACGGCGAAGGCCGCTTTGCGGCGATCGACGAGCTGATCGGGCGCCTCGCCGCGAACGGCCAGATCGCCACGCAGTATGTGGACGAAAACGGCGAAGCTACCTACGACGTGCACTTCAATCCCAACGGTTCCGCCTGCGCCGTGGAGGGCATCACCTCGCCGGACGGGCGCGTGCTGGGCAAAATGGGCCACAGCGAGCGCGTGGGCGAAAACCTGTACAAAAACGTTCCCGGCAACTACGACATCGGCATGTTCCGCGCAGCTGCGCAATACTACCGTTAACAGGAGGACATATGGCACATCTTACGGATATCGAGATCGCACAGAGCTGCGAAATGCGCCCCATCGGCGAGATCGCCCGGTGCGCCGGCATCGACGAACAATGTCTGGAGCCCTACGGGCGTTATAAAGCCAAGGTCGACCCTTCGCTTTTGAAAGATACCGACCGTCCGGACGGCAGGCTGGTGCTGGTGACGGCCATCACCCCCACCCCCGCCGGCGAAGGCAAGACCACCACCACCATAGGCCTCGCGGACGGCCTCAAACGGATCGGCAAGAGCGTTACCGTGGCCCTCAGGGAGCCCTCCCTGGGTCCTGTGTTCGGCGTAAAGGGCGGCGCGGCGGGCGGCGGCTACGCCCAGGTGGTGCCCATGGAGGACATCAACCTGCACTTTACCGGTGATTTCCACGCCATCGGCGCAGCCAACAACCTGCTGGCCGCGATGCTGGACAACCACATCCAGCAGGGCAACGCCCTGAACATCGATCCCCGCCGCATCACCTGGAAGCGCTGCGTGGACATGAACGACCGGCAGCTGCGCTTCATCGTTGACGGACTGGGCGGAAAGGTGAACGGCACGCCCCGCGAGGACGGCTTCGACATCACCGTGGCCAGCGAGATCATGGCGGTGTTCTGCCTGTCTTCCTCGATCACGGACCTCAAGGAGCGCCTGGGCCGCATCATCGTAGGCTACACCTATGACGACAAGCCCGTGACCGCCGGCGACCTGAAAGCCACCGGCGCCATGACCGCTCTGCTGAAGGACGCCATCAAGCCCAACCTGGTGCAGACCCTGGAGGGCACGCCCGCTTTCGTGCACGGCGGCCCCTTCGCCAACATCGCCCACGGCTGCAACTCGGTGATGGCCACGCGCATGGCGCTGAAGATGGGCGATTACACCGTGACGGAAGCCGGCTTCGGCGCAGATCTGGGCGCGGAGAAATTTCTGGACATCAAGTGCCGTATGTCCGGCCTTAAGCCCGACGCCGTGGTGATCGTGGCCACAGTGCGCGCGCTCAAGCTGCACGGCAGCGCCAACAAAAAGAGCCTGGACGCCGAGAACCTTGCGGCGCTTGAAAAGGGCATCCCGAACCTGCTCCGGCACGTGAACAACATCAAAAACGTCTACCGCCTGCCCTGCGTGGTGGCGGTGAACCGCTTCCCCACCGACACGGACGCGGAGATCGGTTTCATCATCGGTAAGTGCCGGGAGCTGGGCGTGAACACGGTCCTGTCCACCGTATGGGCCGAAGGCGGCAAGGGCGGCGAAGACCTGGCCCGCGAAGTGGTGCGGCTGTGCGAAGAGGAGAAGGGCGATTTCCGCTTCTCCTACGAGCTTGATGAAAGCATCGAAGACAAGCTCACCCACATCGCCCAGCGGATCTACGGCGGCGACGGCATCACGCTTTCGCCCGACGCCAAAAAGCAGATCAAACAGCTGACGTCCCTCGGCTTTGGAAACCTGCCCATCTGCGTGGCGAAAACGCAATACAGCTTTTCGGACGATCCGACGAAGCTGGGGGCACCGGAGCATTTCCGCGTGAGCGTAAAGAGCGTGAAGGTCTCCGCTGGCGCGGGCTTCGTGGTAGCGCTCACCGGCGACATCATGACCATGCCGGGCCTGCCCAAAGTGCCCGCCGCCGAGATGATCGACGTGGACGAAAACGGGCGCATCACGGGACTGTTCTAACTCAAAAAGAGCTTGTACCCTGCCGCCTGATGGCGGCAGGGTTTTCGTATGATAAAAACGCCGGGAGAAGCGGTGCTTCTCCCGGCGCGTTTGAGTGCCGTATCAGGTCTTAATCAGCGTACTGCCTCTGGTAAGCCGCGTCGGCTACCTCCAGCAGCTTGCTCAGACCGATGGTCTCGAGCTCGGCCTTGAACGCCTCGGGGTCGGAAATCATGGAGTCACGGCCCAGGACGTAGTTGGTGCGCTGCTCGTTGACGAAGCTCTTGATGGTGGCGCGGATCTCGCTGATCTCTTCCAGCTCGTCGGTGGTGAAGTTCAGGTTCGGGCAGTATACGCCGTCCAGGGTGGGCGCGAACTTCTGATACACACCGGTGATGCTGTTCTGGCGCACGCCGCCGCTGTTCTCCCAGTTGACCTCGTAGCCGTCCTCATACTTGCTGATGAAGCCGCCGTGATAGTCGGAAACACCGGAGAAAGTGGGCATCTGGTCGAACCAGTTTACATTCTGCGCGGTCAGGAACACGTTCACGATCTCGCCCAGGTGGCTGTCTTCGGAAACGTAAGTGGGCTCATAGCCTTCCAGGCTGGTGGAGATCTCCGCGTTGGGATGCTTTGCCAGGTAATCCTCAGTCTTGATCCAGTTCTCGCCTTCCACACCGAAGCGGCCCAGCATATACGCCTCTTCGCAGAACATGCTGTCGCCTACGCGGAACGCGAGCTCGGGGTTCTTGCAGAAGCTGGTCACGAACCACAGGGGGCTGGTGGAGGACTGGTTGTAGCTTACGTACCTCACGCCTTCGGGACCGGTAAGAGGCTCAGCGGGCCAGAAGCGCAGCCTGGCTTCCACCAGTTCCTCGGTGTCGCTGCCGAAGAAGCCCAGGGAGGAATCGAACAGAGCGCCGACCTTGTTGCCCGCGGTGCCGGCCACAGCCTTGATTTCGGGACGGCCGTAGGTGAAGGATTCAGGGGCCATCAGTTTGTCGTCCACCAGGCCCTTGATGTAATCAACGGCCTCGAACCACTCGTCCTGGGTGTAGGAAGCTTCCACGTGGCCGTCTTTGATGAGCCACATGTCGCGGTCGTCCTCCGCCACGAAGGCGTTGGTAAGGAACTTAACGGGGTTGGAGCCCCAGGAGGAGGGAGAACCCAGCAGCGGGATCTCGTCATTGGGATCGCCGTCGCCGTTGGCGTCGTTGTCGCGGAACGCCTCGAGCATCTCACGGAACTCGTCGGTATCGGTGGGCATTTCAAGACCCAGGTTATCCAGATAGGTCTTGTTGATCCACAGCTTATACTTGGTCTCGTTCTGGGGAGAAGCCTGGATCTTCGGCACCGCGTACACGGAGCCGTCGGAGTTGGTGATGTTGGTGATCAGGTTCCAGGTGGGGAAGCGCTCCACGGCGCTGTCGATGTTCACGCCCAGACCGTCATCCAGGTATTCCCTGAGGTTGACGAACTTGCCCTTGCTGCCGTAGTTGTACGCTTCGGCAACGGACAGGCCGTACAGCACCACGTCGGGCAGTTCTTCGTTGGTATCCAGCATGATGGTGAGCTTCTGCTTGGGCTCTACCTCAGGCAGGAACTCAAACTGCAAGTCTACGTTGCACTTTTCTTCCACCCACTTGGTGAAGGTGTTGTCGTCCCAGTCGGACACGTGGGCGTTGGTGCACACCAGTACCTTGAGCACGTAGGGCTCGTCGCCGGTCCAGATGGGATACACGCCAGGCTCGGACAGTCCGCCTTCGGCCAGCGCAGGTACGCACAGCGCCAGCACCAGGACGGCAGCCAGAACGATGGACAGGAGCTTGGACTTCATCTTAAAATCCTCCTTTTTGATATATTCAACGAAGTTTGCCTTCGTTTGAATCAGCCTTTCACGGCGCCGATCATGACGCCCTTGACGAAGTACTTTTTGACGAAGGGGTACAGTACCAGAATCGGCAGCGTGGAGATCACGATAAAGCAGTATTTGAGCAGATCCTGCAGCGACTGGTTGTACAGCAGCTCCTCCGCGCTGGAGGCCAGAGCCTCGGTGTTGAAGGAGTTTTTGATCAGGATGGCCCTGAGCACCATCTGCAGCGGCATCTTGTTCTGGTCCTTCAGGTACAGGAAGGCGGTGAAATAGTCGTTCCAGTGGCCCACGGCGTAATACAGCGCCAGTACCGCCATCACCGTACCGGACAGCGGCAGCACCATCTGGAAGAAATACTTGAAGTCGGAACAGCCGTCTATCTTGGCAGCCTCCTCCAGTTCGCTGGGAATGTTCTTGATGAACGTGCGGGCGATGATCATGTTGTACACGCTCATGGCACCGGGGATGATCATGGAGGTGCGGCTGTTGATCATGCCCAGGCCCCGCACCAGGATGTAGTTGGGTATCGTGCCGCCGCCAAAGAACATGGTGAACATGAACAAGCCCGTGATGAAGCCGTGCCCGGGCAGGCTCTTGCGAGCCAAAGGATAAGCGCACATCATGGTCACGGAGAGGTTGATGGTGGTGCCCACGATGGCGTATATGAAGGTGTTGCCGTAGGCTGTCCATATGCCCTTATAGTCAAACACCGCCCGGTAGCCCTTCAGGGTGAAATCCACCGGCCAGAAGGTGACCCAGCCGAAGGCCACGGCGTCCTGGGAGGAGAAGGAGTTGGCCACCACGTTGATGAGCGGCATGATGATCAGCAGCGTAAAAAGGCCCAGGATGGTGTAGGTGATGGTGTAGTACGCCTTGTCCCCCGTGGAGATTCGGATGGGGTTGGCGTGCCTGATCTTTTCATTCTGATGTCCCGTCATGATCCCCGCCTCCTTACCAAAGCCCGCTGCCGCTCACCTTGTCGGCGATCTTGTTCACCGTGAGCAGCGCGATCAGGTTGACCACGGAGTTGAACATGCCGATGGCGGTGGCGTAGCTGGTGTTGCTGGGTCCGCTCTCGGCCGTAAGGCCCACTTTGTACACGTAGGTGGAGATCACTTCGCTGGCCACCAGGTTGGTGTCGTTCTGCATAAGATAGGCTTTGTCGAAGCCTATCGTCATCAGGGAGCCGCATCGGAGAATCAGGGTAATAGCGATAGTGGGGATGATGGTGGGCAGATCGATGTACCATACCCTCTTTAGGCGGGAAGCACCGTCGATGGTGGCGGCCTCGTGCAGCTCGGGGTCCACGGCGGAAAGCGCCGCCATATAAATGATGGAGCCCCAGCCGGTGGACTGCCACACGCCCGAAAGAATATACAGTATGCGGAAGTTCGGCCCGCCGATGAACATATTGGTGTCGAAGTTTATGCCCATACGGTACAGCACGTTGTTGATCATGCCCGTATTGATGTCCAGCACACGGTTCATGATGCCCACCAGCACCACGGTGGATATGAAGTGCGGCATATACGTAATGTTTTCCACCGCGCTTTTGTATTTGCGGGCCAGAACGGAGTTGAGCAGGAGGGCGAATATGATGGGTATGGGAAAGGTGAGCACCATCTGCACCACCGACAGGTACAAGGTGTTGCCCACGACCCTTTCGAACTGGTAGGATTTAAAGAACTTTTCAAAATTGGCCAGCCCCACCCAGGGGGAACCCAATATGCCCACGGAGAAATCGTATCTCTTGAAGGCGATGGTGGCGCCGTACATGGGAACGTATTTGAAAATGATCAGCCACGCGAGGGGTATGGCCAGAAAGCAGTACATCTGCCAGTTATCCTTAACCCGCAGGGATACAGGCCGCTTCGGCTTTGACGACAGCGCCGCGGGGTTCGCTTTGTCTTGCTGAACAGTCATCATGTCACCTCAAAAGGAACGGATGTGCCTGGGGAGGTTTTCTGTCAGGCTACAGGCAATTATAGTCCTTTGTTAACAGAATGTCAATAGCGATCGCAGGCTTTGTTGTCTGGACCGTGCCTTTTCTTATGCATTTTTATGTGCACATTGGCAAATTTCCGCATTGCGATTTAGCATAATTTGCTGTCAAGGGTTATTCGCACTTGCAGAAAAAGCCGGGAGAAGCGGTGCTTCTCCCGGCAAAGCCGTCAATTGGGTTCGCGATTTATTTGCCGTACTGGCGCTGATAGGCGGCGTCGGCGATATCCAGCAGCTCCTGCAGGCCCAGGGTGTCATACAGGTAGGCCTTGAAGGCTTCGGGATCGCTCAGAGCGGACTCGTCGCCGATGATGTACTTGGTCTGCTGCTCCTTGACGTACTTGCGCAGGTCGGCCTGGTACTTGCCCAGCACTTCCAGCTCCTCGGCGGAGTAGGCCAGGTTGGGTACGTAGATGTCCATGCCGGGCTTGACGGCCTGGTAGTAACCGGTGATGGTGTTCTGGCGCACGGTGCCGTTGTTGTCCCAGTTGGTCACCTTGCCCTGGCCGTCGTCAGCCACGTAGCAGTTTTCGAAGTCAACGTCGCCGGCATAGTAGGGCATATGCTCATACCAGTACAGGTTGTTGACGGTCTGGTCGCGGATGTCGTTCCACATAACATACTTCATCTCGTGGTCGCCGGCGATCAGGAGCTTGAGCTCTACGCCCGGATACTGGGCCAGATAGTCTTCCACATACATCCAGTTGTCGGGCTCGATGCCGTAGCGGCCGCGGAGATAGCCTTCTTCAGTGAACTGGAAGTCGCCTACACGGAAGCACAGCTCGGGGTTCTTGGCCCACGGGGTGACCATCCAGCAGGTGGTGGTGGAGGAAGCGGCGTAAGCGCTGAAGCATACGCCCTCGGGACCGGTCAGAGGCGCGATGGGCACATAGCGCAGACGGGGATAGGTGTCGCTCTGGCCCATGAAGGCGCAGGAAGAGTTGGTGACTACGCCCACGATGTCCTCATCGGCGCAGGCAACAGCCTTCAGAGCGTCGTTGTTGTAGGTGAAGGATTCGGGAGAGAGCAGGCCTTCGTCGCAAAGCTTCTTGAGGTAGTCGCACGCTTCGAACCAGCCGTCCTGCAGGTAGGACACGGTCACGTGGCCGTCCTCGTCCAGCATGAACAGGTCGCCGTCGCCTTCAAACACGAAAGCGTTGGTGAGGAACTTGTTGGCGGTTCCGCCGAAGCCCGTGGAGGTGATGAAGGGGATCTCGTCGTTGGGATCGCCGTTGCCGTTGGCATCCTGCTCCTTGAAGGCCACCAGCATGTCGTAGAACTCATCGGTGGTGGTGGGGAGCTCGAGGCCCAGGTTGTCCAGCCAGCCCTGGTTGATCCACAGTTTATACTTGGTCTCGTTCTGGGGCGCGATCTGGATCTTCGGCACGCCGTAGATCTTGCCTTCGGCAGTGGTGATGGAGGAGATCAGGTACTGCTCCGGATGGGCCGCCACGGCCGCGTCGCAGTTGACTGCCAGACCTTCTTCAAAGAAATCGGATACGTCGCGCAGTACGCCGAACTTGGTGTCCAGGGTGCTGCACTCGGTGAGGGACAGCTGGATGTTGATCACGTCGAAGTTCTCCAGCTCGCCGGAAGCGGCCATGGCGGAGAGCTTGTCCTTGGGGTTCTCAACGGGAAGGAACTCGAACTCGAGCTTCACGTTGCAGGACTCCTCGATCCACTTGGTGTACTCGTTGTCTTCCCAAACGACTTTGGCGTTGTCCGGGGTCAGCACGCGGATGACCGCCGGCTCGGAGCCCGTCCAGATGGGCAGCACGCCGGGTTCGCTCAGGCCGCCGTCTTCCGCGAAGCCTTCCACGCAGAAGGCGCACAGCATGATCAGCGCGAGCAGCAATGCGATCTTTTTCATTGGGTAACCTCCTTTGAATATAGTTAAGCGATATACGCTTAAACTTCTCAGCCTTTGAGGGCGCCCAGCATGACGCCTTTCATAAAGTAGCGCTTTACCCAGGGGTACGCCACCAGGATGGGAACGCTGGACACAATGATCAGGGAGTATTTGAGCAGGTCCTGCAGGGCCTTGTTGCCCAGGATGTCGTCCTCGCTGGTGACGGACTCCGGGTCGAAGGAGTTCTGGATCAGGATGGAGCGCAGGATGATCTGCAGCGGGTAGAGCTTGGTCTTGGTGAGGTACAGCCAGGGGTTGAAATAATCGTTCCAGTGGCCGACAGCGTAGTACAGGGACAAAACCGCCATGACGGTTGTGGAAAGCGGCAGCACCATGGCGAAGAAATAGCGGATGTCGCTGCAGCCGTCGATCTTGGCCGCCTCCTCGATGTCCAAGGGGATGTTCTGCATGAAGGTGCGGCACACGATCAGGTTGTACACGCTGATGAGGCCGGGCAGCAGCAGCGCCCATACGGTATTGAGCAGGCCCAGGTTTTTCATCAGGATGTAACTGGGGATCATGCCGCCGGAGAACAGCATGGTGAACATGAACAGCATGATCACGGGCTTTTTGAGGGGCAGGTTCCGCCGGGCGAGAGGATACGCCGCCATCAGCGTCATAGCCATGTCCATGGCGGTGCCTGCCACGGTGTAGAAGATGGTGTTGGCGTAGGCGCGCCATATGCCCTTGTAGGTGAACACCGCGGTGTAGCCCTCAAACGTAGGCTGCACGGGCCACAGAAGCACCTTGCCCTTGCCCACCGCGTCTGCCGTGGAGAAGGAGGATGCGACGATATTGATGAGGGGCAGCAGCACCAGCAGGAAAAAGATTCCCAGCAGCAGGTTGACCACAAAATAGAATATCTTTTCGCTGTGGGTGATGCCGATCTTGTTTTCGCGTTTTTTCGTTCCGGCCGCAGTCATGAGAGCACCTCCTTACCACATGCCCGAACCGTTGATGCGGTTGGAGATATAGTTCACAAGACTGATGGTGATGAGATTTATGACGGAGTTGAACATGCCTACGGCGCTGGAATAGGACAGTTGCATGCCCTTTTCCGCTGTGAGGCCCACCTTGTATACGTAGGTGGAAATCACCTCGCTGGCGTTCAAGTTTGTATCGTTCTGCATCAGGAACACCTTGTCGAAGCCGATGCTCATGATGGAGCCGCAGCGCAAAATCAGCGTGATGGTGATGGTGGGGATGATGGACGGCAGGTCTATGTTCCAAATGCGGCGGATGCGGGTGGCGCCGTCCACGATGGCCGCCTCGTGCAGTTCGGGGTCAACGCCGCTCAGCGCCGCCATGTATATGATGCTGCCCCAGCCGGTGCCCTGCCATACGCCGGACCAGATATAGAGGTTTCTGAAGTTGGGATCGCCGGTGAACATGTGCACGTTCCAGCTGATGCCGAACACTGCCAGCATGTTGTGTACCACTCCGGTATAGTAGTCAAACACGCGCATCATGATGCCCACCATGACAACCGTGGAAATGAAGTGGGGCATATATGTGACGTTCTCGATCCAGCTCTTCCATTTTTTGCTGCGGACGCTGTTGAGCAGAAGCGCGAAGATGATGGGCGTGGGAAAGCCCACCGCCAGCGAATACATGGACAGGATCAGCGTGTTCTTTACTGTGCGCTCAAAGTACAGAGAGGAAAAGAACTGCTTGAAATTGGCCAATCCCACAAACTCGGAACCCCAGATGCCCATCTTGGGCACGTAGTTTTTGAAAGCGATCTGCGCGCCGTACATGGGGCCGTACTTGAAGATGATGAGCCAAATGAGGGGCAGGATGAGAAACAGGTACATCTGCCGGTTCTCCACGATGCGCTTCAGATAGCTTTTCGAGTGTATCTTCACCGGCATGGCATTCGTCACTCGTACCCCTCCTCCGCTTTGCTTGACTGTTCTTGACATGTGGCGCCTACTTATGTTGACGTCACGTTAATATTAAACCACAATGGCGTGCTTTTGTCAATCTTTTTTCCCCTATGCACAAAGATAATTCCACGGTTTGTGGAATTATCCTGTAAATGCGCACTTCCCATTAAAGGTTTTTTGTTTTTCAGATTTTAGTGCCGTTCTTCACCTTCAGGTAATCGTTGGTGAGGATGCAGTCGATGCCCATGTCCAAAAAGCGCCGGGCTTCTTCGGGATCGTCGGACCAGAAGACGTTCAGCTTTATGCCGTGGGCCTTGGCTTTGGCGATCATCTCTTCGTTAAAGTAGGGCTTGAAGAGCTGCACGCGGTCGATGCCCATTGCGATGGCCCGGTCCACGATCTGATAGTGCTCCCTCTCCCCCACGCACAGGCCGATATCCGGCGAAAGCTCACGCATGCGCATGAGGATGGTATCGTTGGAGCTCATAAAGTACACATAGCGGCGGTTGTCGTATTTGTCGATCAGGCGCACGATGTTCTGCAGGAACGCGTCGTCTGCGGGCTCGTAGTCGTTGGGGCTTTTGATGTGCACGTTCATGATCACGTGGCCGGCGTACTTCTGCAGAATGTCCTCGAAGCGCACCACGCCTAGGCCCCGGAACACCTCGCTGTGGCGCGAGCCGAAGTCCAGTGTCTTCAGCTCCGCCAGCGTTTTTTCGTACACCTTGCCGCTGCCGTCGCTCACCCGCTCAAGCGTGGAGTCGTGCAGGGAGATGATGTCGCCGTCCAGCGTGGGCCACAGGTCGAACTCGATCTCCTGCGCGCCCAGCGCCACCGCCATGCCGAAAGCCGGCATGGAGTTTTCCGGCGCCGCGGTGGAAAAGCCCCGGTGCGCGCACAGTCTGGGATACGCAAGCGTCCTGTCATCCGGGATCACGGCGCTGCCCGCTGCCCGGTACTTCCAGGGCCGGCGGCCCTTTTCGGTATAGTCGTGATGCAGGCCCGGCGGGTTCATGTAGCCCATAGGCTTTAAATACTTTTGGAAGGGGTCGAACTCGAATTCGATCGTCCCGCGCCCGTTCTCCTTGTAAACCAGCACTTCTCCGCTGGGCGAAACGGCCATCGATGAGCCCGCCGTCGGGCAATCGTCCCCCAGGGACACGCCCGCGCGCAGCACATAGGCACCCGTGTTGTAGGCGGCAAAGCGCGCGTTGATCAGCGCTGCCTCGTGGGTATCGCTCCTCTGCTGGGCGCAGCCGATCAGCACGTGGGGCTTTTTCTGGGCGATCGCCGAGAACATCTCGTAGAAGTAAAAATCGTAGCAAGTGAGGAAGGCAAAGCGTATGCCCTCCATTTCCACGATGTACGGCTCGCTGAAACGGTAGGTGTAATCGCTTTTCAGGCCGAGCTTCGTGATCTCGCCGGGCGTCAGGTGCTGCTTTAGGTACTTGCCGCGCAGTTCGCCCGCGCGGTCGAAGGCGAAGGTGGTGTTTAAGTACTCGCCGTCCACAAGATCGGAGGCGTTCACGAACACGAAGGCGCCCAGGCGCTTCGCCGTTTCGGCAGCCTTCTGAAGCAGCCTGCCGGTGTTTTCTTCGTGCGCCTGCACGTATTCTTCCCGCGTCTCGGGGCAGAAGGTCATGTCCGCGTATTCCGGCAAAACGATGATGTCTGTGCCCAGCCGGCATCCGTCCAGCATTTGTATCGCTTCGTCCGTGCCCCGGCGCGCGCCGTCCAGTCCAGCGTAAAACCCGCTCTGGTAGATCAGTCCCTTCATGGCCTTGCCTCCCGTTTCAGCAAAATCCGTATTTCTTTTCCAGTCCCAGGTATTTCAGGAATTTTTGTATGTGCTCGTCCCAGTACTCCCAGGTATGTTTGCCGGGGTCGGACTCGTACACATATTCAAAGGGATTGCCCGGTATGGCTTCGAAGAATTCCTTCGTATGCAGGGCGGAGGGCAGGATAAAGTCCTCGGTGCCGCAGCTGTGGTAGATGTGGGGCAGCGGCATCCCGTCCGCAAGCGCCTTCTGCGCCGAACCGAAAACGTCTTCTTCGGTGCCTTTTAAATCCCGCGAGCCGTAGAGCATCTCGCTGCGCCGCCTGCTTTTGTCGGTGGGCTGGGAGCCGATGCCGTTGATGCAGCCCGCGGACAGACAGCCGATGGCGGCATAGGACTGCGGATTGGCCAGGCCGATCTTCATGGCGCCCGCTCCGCCCATGGACAGGCCGGCGATGAAATTGTCCTCCCGGCGGTCGCTCAGGGGGAAGAAGGAGCGCATGGTGAGCGGAAGCTCCTTTGCGATATAGGTATAGTAATTTCCGCCGTGGGCCATATCCGCGTAGGAGGACAGGTGGACGCAGGGCATCACCACCGCCAGGCCGTATGCGCCGGCGTAGCGTTCGATGGAGGTGCGCCTTTCCCAGATGGTCTCGTCGTCGCTCATCCCATGCAGAAGCCACAGCGTGGGATGCCGCTCCGGTTTGTCTGTTTCATGCTCAGCCTCTCTCTGGGGAAGGATCACGTTGCAGCTTACGCACATACCCAGCGACTGCGAGAAAAAGTATGTCTGCACAAGCGCCATTTTACTTCTCCTCCTTTCCCGTTTCCAGCCAGGCAAGCACCGACTGGATCTTTTCGTCCCAGTATTTCCAGCTATGGTTCCCGTCGCCTTCCTCGTACGTGAGGTCGTAATCCATGCCCCTCAGACAGTTGCGCAGGCGCACGTTCTGCCAATACAATTCGTCCTGCAGGCCGCAGTACATATACAGGCGGGGCAAAGCGGCGTTCTTCTCCCTGAGGCCCGACGCCAGGGCGAACAGGTCGTTTTTGGAGCCGCGCACCTGATCGCAGGGGCCGAACACGTCTTCCCAGTACGCCCGGTTTGCTCCGGCGGACTGCTCGGCCATCTCCGCCACGTCCACCGCGCCGGAAAGGCTGGCTGCCGCGCCGTATTTCTCCGGACAGCTTAAAGCCAGCTTGAGGGCGCCGTAACCGCCCATGGAAAGGCCGCAAACGTACGTATCCTCGCGCCTGGACGAGATATTGGGAAAGAACTGGCGGCATATGCGGGGCAGCTCCTCGGAAAAGTAGGTGAACCACTTAAAGCCCCATGCCATGTCCGTGTACCAGCCGCGCTGCGTTTCAGCCATCACCACCGCCATGGGCTTGTCGGCCACGTAGCGTTCGATGCTTGTGCGCCTCTCCCAGATGGTGTGGTCGTCGCTAAGGCCGTGCAGAAGGTACATCACCTTCCACTTTCCGGCTTCTTCCGAGCCGCCTACGCCGATCTGCCCTTTGTTGCCCTCGGGCAGGATCACGTTCATCTGCGTGCACATGCCCAGAGTCTCCGAAAAGAAATTTACATGCAACAGCGCCATATATACCTCGCTTCCGCGCTTTATGCGCATAAAAATGCAGGCGGGAGAACACACTCCCGCCCGTTTTGATCAGTCTATCATTTCCAGTTTCACGGTCACGTCCAGCTTTTCAAACCTAGAAAGCGGCTCGCCGTCCTTGTCCTTGTAGCGCACGATGCTCAGCGTCATGCTTTCGCCCGCCGCCAGCTTGTCCACGATCTTGGTGTACTCGCGGAAGTTGTACACCCTCGTGCCGTTCACATGGGTGATCACGTCACCCGCGCGCAGGCCCGCCTTGCCCGCCGGGCTGTTCTTTTCCACCTCGTTGATCAGAAGGCCCCTGGGCGGATAGTTCTTGAGGGGCTCCTCCGGGCCCGCGTTGTCGGTGACGCTAACGCCGAAGCGCGGGCGGTTGTAAGCGCCGGTTTCGATGATGGACTGGGCGATAGGCCAGGCGATGTCGATGGGCACCGCGAAGGACAGGCCCTCGTACACCACGAAGTCTTCGCCGTTGGCGTCTTTATAGTAGTAACCCATGTATTTCATGAAGGGGATGCCCACCAGTTCCCCGTCCATGTTGAGCATGGCGCCGCCGGAGTTGCCGGGGTTGATGGCAGCGTCCATCTGGATGAGCCCTACGGCGCGGGAGGAATCGTAGTCGGCGTCGTCGCGGTTCAGGCCGGACACGATGCCCACGGTGAGCGTGTTGTACAGCGCCTCCGGAACCACCGGAGAACCGATGGTGCACACCAGATCGCCCACGCGCAGCTTTGAGGAGGAGCCGATGGCCACGGGCTGGATATCCAGTTCATCGTCAACCTTTACCACCGCTACGTCGCAGGCCTCGTCTCCGCCCACCACATACGCCGCGTAGGTGCGGCCGTCTCCGAAACGGATCTCCAGTTCGTCCGCGTCGTCCACCACGTGGTAATTGGTGAGGAAATAGCCGCCCTCCTTCACCAGCACGGCGCTGCCGGAGCTGATGTCTTCCTTGGTCACCGCGTCGGTCTTGGCGTCCCACACGTTGCTGACCACCATCAGCACCGCCACAGATGGGGATACCTTTTCGAATATTCCGGGCAGGGGGTTGCTGCTCAGCAGCACTTCGGGCACTGCGTACGCGCAGCAGCCAAGCGTCATAACCAGGATCAAAAGTGCGCACAGGATCTTTTTCATGGTTCTGCTCTCCTACTTCAGTGTAACTATGGTCACGCCGTCCTCGCCTTCGCCGTACCGGCCCAGGCGGAAGGAGGCTACATCCGGGATGCGTTTAAGGGCGCTTTGCACCGCGCTCCTCAGGGCGCCCGTCCCTTTGCCGTGGATGATGGAAACGCTGCGGATGCCGTTGAGCCGCGCGCCGTCCAGGAACAGTTCCATCTGGGCGATGGCTTCCTCCGTGGTCATGCCGCGCAGATCGCACTCCATTTCACCGCGGCGCGCGGACACGCTGATCTGCGTGGACGGCGCCCTGCGGGGCTCGTAGCGGTGCTTTCTGGGGTCCTCCGGCGGTTTTTCCGCCGCCAGGGTCACTTCGGAAAGATTGGCCTTCAGCTTGATCGCGCCAGCCTGGACGCTAAAGTCTCCCTTTGCGTCGGGCGGGGTCAGCACCGTGCCCTGGGTGCCCAGGCGCAGAAGCATCACCCGGTCGCCCGCCTTGAGGGATTTGGGCTTTTCGCCGGGTGCCTGGCTCAAGGGCTGTATGGAATCGCTCACCTCATCGATGCCTTCCTGCAGCACGCCCCTGAGCTCGTGGAGCTCGTGCTCCTTGAGCACCTGGGCGCTGCGGGCCTTTTTGAGCTCCGATATCACGCGTTCGGCTTCGCCCTGGGCCTTGGTGAGCACGCTTTTGGCCTGCGCCCGGGCCTTCTGGATCATCTCGTCCCGCTGGCCCTCCAGTTCTCGGCGCGCCTTTTCGGCTTCCGCGCGCAGGCGCTGGGTCTCCAGGTGGGCTTCCTCCGCCAGCTTGCGCTCTTTTTCGGCGATCTGGCGGTGGTATTCGGCGTTGGCGATCACGTCTTCAAAGCGGATCTGATCCCGCGTGAGGCGCTCGGAAGCGTTTTGGATGATGTCTTCCGTCAGGCCGAGCTTGCGGGAGATCTCAAAGGCGTTGCTCTTGCCCGGCACGCCGATCAGCAGCCGGTATGTGGGCCTTAGGGAGTTGACGTCAAACTCCACCGAGGCGTTCTCCACTCCCGGCGTGCTCAGCGCGAAGGCCTTGAGCTCGGAATAGTGGGTGGTGGCCAGGGTGGTCACGCCCTCCCGCAGAAGCATTTCCAGTATGCTCATGGCCAGGGCCGCGCCCTCGGTGGGATCGGTGCCCGCGCCAAGCTCGTCGAACAGCACCAGGGAATTCTTCGTGCGGTTTTTAAGGATCGCCACGATGTTGGTCATGTGTGACGAGAAGGTGGACAGGCTCTGCTCGATGGACTGCTCGTCGCCGATGTCCGCAAACACCTCGTCGAACACCGCAAGCTCGCTTCCAAACAGCGCCGGCACCTGCATGCCCGCCTGCGCCATGAGGGTGAGCAGGCCCACCGTTTTGAGCGTAACGGTCTTGCCGCCGGTGTTGGGACCCGTGATCACCAGGGTGGTGAAGTCCTCGCCGATCCACAGGTCAGAGGGCACCACCTTGTCCGGGTCGATCAGGGGATGCCGCGCCTGCTTTAAGCGGATGCGGCCATTCTGGTTGAGTTTGGGCGGAACGGCTTTCATTTCCCGGGCCAGGAACGCCCGGGCGAATATCACGTCCAACTGCGCCATGACCGCGATGCTCTGGGCGATCAGGGGCGCGTCCGGCGCCAGGCGCTGGGTGAACTCCGTCAGGATGCGCTCGATCTCCCTGCGCTCCTTCAATGTAAGCTCCTTAAGTTCGTTTCCCGCCTCCACAACGCTCATCGGCTCGATGAACAGCGTGGAGCCGCTGCCGCTCTGGTCGTGCACCAGGCCCGGCACATACTGGCGGTATTCCGCCTTGACCGGGATCACGTAGCGGCCGTTGCGCACGGTGACGATGGTGTCCGACAGGTATTTCTGCATGGCGGAGGAGCGCAGATAAGCGTTGAGCTTGTCGCGCACCTTGTCGTTCACCGCGCGGATGTGGCGGCGGATGTCCCTGAGCTCCGGCGAGGCGTTGTCGCTCATCTCCTCCTCGGAGATGATGGCGGCCAGGATATCCTCCTCCAGCATGCGGTTGGTGGCGATCGCGGAGGCCATTTCCGTAAGGATGGGCGTGTCCTCCCGCTCCGTGACCAGGGCCCTGCGCACGGCCCGCAGGCAGGTGAGCACCTGCGCGACCTCCAGAAGCGCCTTCATGGAAAGCATGGAGCCCACCTGGCTGAGCTTTAAGTATTCGCGGATGTCCTGGAAGGCGCTCATGGGGTTGCCGCCCGTATAGGCGATCACGCTCAGGGCCTCTTCCGTTTCAGCCTGGAGCTTTTCCACCCGGCGCATATCGCCGGAAGGGCGCAGCTCGCCCGCCGCCTCCTTGCCCATGTCGGACACGGCATAGAGCCTGAGCATGTCCAGGATCTTGGGAAATTCCAGTACCCGCAGGTATTTATCGTTCATGTACGTCTCCGTGTCATTCGGTCTTTCTGAAATAATGTCCGGTGGTGTGGGTCCTGTCCGTAACGGCGGCCTCCTCCCCGCGGGCCAGGCGCGCGTACAGAAGCAGGGTCTGTTCGGCCTGGGCGGGCGTTTCGTCCGTGAAGAGCAGCCTCCACACGGCGCTTTTGGGAAGCTCCACCGTTCGGGAAGCCACATCCAGCGGCACGCTGTTGAGCAGGTCGATCACGCAGCCCCGGTCGGAGGCCAGGCGCCTTAAGGGGAACACCGCTTTCATGCGGTCCGTCAGGCTGCAGGCGTCCAGCCGCTTTTCCGGCGGGTTCAGGTCGCAGGCGCGGCAGGAAACGTGCTGTCCGCCCCCGCGCGCCGCGTTCAGCGGGCAGTGCCTCAGGTGCATCAGCGGCAGCCGTCCGTACACCGCCAGCTCCCGCCGGCCTCCGATGGAAGCGATCTCCCGGCACGTCAGCTCCACAGACGGGGTGTATATGCTTTTTTCCGCCCCCAGGAACCTGAGGGCCGGCTCGTTTGCCAGGTTCAGCTCGAAGCTGAAGCGCTTTTCTCCCGGCCAGGCAAGGTCCATCTGGCCCACGTTGGTGATGTATACGCCCTTCAGGCTTTCCGCGCGGTCAAGCGCAAAGCGGTTGAGCTCTTTAAGCGTGTCGGTGTGCATCACCGGCGGCAGATACAGGTACATGCCGTCCGTGTCCGCCTTCCCAAGCGCCTCCGCCCGGGTATCGGCAGGAAAATACACCAGGTCGTCGGCGCCTGCGCGCTCGAGCCTGCGCAAAAGGGCGCAGTCGGCGCTCTGCACCGCAAGGCGCGGGCGGTCCGGGTTTTCATCCGGCAGCGGATCGTCCCGGTACGGATGTATCTGGCCCGTAGCGCCGCGCTTTTGTTTGATCCTTTGGAAGGACAAGCTTTCAAGGCAGCTTCTCCGCAGGGCGTTCACAGCCGAAACAGGCACGAAGGCGTCTTCGTCCGCCGCCAGTTCGATTGTGTCCATCAGGTAGGGCGTGCCACCCGTTTTGGAAAGCTGCTCCCGTATGCGGGCTTCGTCCAGCCTGCCCTTGGCTGCTTTTTCCACCGTCTGGCCCGCGCATTCAATGGTGCGCTCGCCGTCTGTAAGGCTGAGGCTGATCGGCTGCCCCACCCGAGCGGTGAGCACCGCGTTTACCGCCACGGTCTGCTTTTCGCCCTGGCAGCTCAGGCGCGCTTCTTCCATCTGCTTTTCGCTCGTCAGGCGGATCAATTCGCCCGTGACCGAAGACGGGTTTTTGACGCTCAGGCCGGCTGCCCCCTGCAGACGCACAGGCACGTCTTCCCCTTTTTCAGGCCGGACGACCAGCGTGTCCGCATTCAGAACGTCCTTGGTAAGGCGGATCTGACGCGCGCTCACGGCCCTGCCGACGCCCACGCCCCAATGGGACGGACGCCTTACGGAAAGGAACTCCGCGTCGCGTATCCCCTCGGCGTAGCCCCGCGTAAAGCCGCCGCGGTTAAAGATCTGCCTAAGCTTTTCTTCGTCTTCCGGGGTAAAATCATCCCCGTCCAGCAGGCGGCGGTAGATGCCCGTGACCACGGCTACGTATTCCGGCCGCTTTAAGCGTCCCTCGATCTTGAGGCTCTTTACGCCCGCGCCGGCCAGCTTATCCAGGAAACCTGCGCTCATCAGGTCCTTGGGCGAAAGCAGATACCCCGAAGCCTGGCGCGCACCGTTAAGCATATACTCCATGCGGCAGGGCTGCGCGCAGGCGCCCCGGTTGCCGCTGCGGCCGCCCACGAGGCTGGAAAACAGGCACAGCCCCGAGCAGGCGACGCAAAGCGCCCCGTGGCAGAACACTTCGATCTCTATGCCGGTTTCCGCGCTTTTGCGGATCTCGTCCAGATCCATCTCGCGGGCCAGAACGGCGCGCTCGAAGCCGCGTTTTTTCAGATACTCCGCGCCCTGGGCGCTGGAGACGGCCATCTGCGTGCTGGCGTGCAGCCTGAGCCCCGGCACCATCTGCGAAAGCACCCGACACACGCCCGCGTCCTGTACGATGGCCGCGTCCGCGCGGCTGGCCGCCAGGTCTTCGGCCACGCGCTCAAGCTCCTTGAGTTCGCTCTGCTTGACCAGCGTGTTCACCGTCACATAGAGCTTTTTTCCCCGCTCGTGCAGGTAATCGGAGGCGCGCTTCAATTCATCCGAATCGAAGTTGCCCGCGCCCCTCCGGGCGTTGAGCGTCTTTCCGCCCAGGTATACCGCGTCTGCGCCGTTCTGCACGGCGGCCACCAGCGAATCCCACTGGCCCGCGGGAGAAAGCAGCTCCGGGACGCTCATTTTCCGTATATGAACTGATGCAGTTCCTTCGTGTTCTCTTCCACATCCATATCGTAGAGCATGGCCTCGTCGTTGCGCCTTTCTTCTTTATAGGTGCCCTGTTTCGGCAGGCGCATCTCCCCCGCGCCCTCGAAGCCCTCGCGGTTGAGCACCAGGGCACCCAGCTCCACGATGGTGTTGAGGTTCAGGTTCGTCTGGAAGCTGTCGAGGCTGCTGGAAACGAGGATCATGATGTTGCTCAGCGACGTGCCCTTCATCTTGACCAGGAGGGTGTTGAGCACCTTTCTCTGGCGCCGGGCGCGCTCGTAGTCGCTGTCCAGCTTACGGATGCGGGCGTAGCCCAGGGTCTGCATGCCGTTCAAATGCACGTTGGTGCCGTAGGTCTTGAGCTCGGTGGCATAATACTCGGCCTCGGCGGCAGCGTATTCCATCCTCTTATGCTTGACCTGCAGCCAGTACTGCTCCTTCACGTTGTGGTTGATCTGGCCCATCTCGCCTTCGGTGATGTTCATCTCCACGCCGCCCAGCTTTTCGGCGATGGCGGCGAAGCCTGCGAAATCCACGAATGCGTAATACTGGATGTTCATGCCGAAATACTGGTTCACCGTGCGCATGGCCAGTTCCGCACCGCCGAAGAAATACGCCGAATTGATGCGCACCGTACGGCCCTTGATCTGAACGGCGGTGTCCCTCATGATGGAGGTGAGCTTGATCTCGCCCGTTTCGCGGTTCACGGAGCAGATCATCATGGTGTCGGTGCGGCAGGGCTCGCCGGGCACGCGCAGGTCTGCGCCCAGAAGCAGTACGTTGAGCCACTTGTCGTCCAGGCCCTGGGTGAGCGCCAGGTCTTCCACGCGCACGGAGTTGCCGTCCTTCTCGCTCAGGCCGTCGGCAGGGCCGTCGTCGGTGAGGTCTGAAAACAGGCTGCCCAGATCGTCATATTGATTGTCGGTATTCGGCGCTTTGGTGGGCGCGGGGCTGACCAGAGCGATGAGCTTCGAAGAAAAGCCGCCCAGATCCACCACGCCCCGCCAGTCCGCAAGGAACGCGGCGGCTGCTAAGAGCACCAGTATGAGCAGCACCGCCAGAGCGGCGGGCAGAACGCTGCCCTTCTTTTTCTTCTTTCCGGGGGCAGACTTCTTTTTCCCGCTCTGTGCTTTTTTGCGCGCAGGCTCGTAGATGCCGGTCTCCTCGGTGATTTCGTCCCTTTTTGCGGTTTTCTTCGCGCCGGACGCGCGCTTTTCCGAGGCACGCCTGTATTCTTTCGTGGGCGCGTCGTCCGCTTTGGACTTTTTCTTTTTTTTCTTCGGGCTTTCGTCTTCGTCGATATATTCGTAAGGCAGCTGATCGTCCTTCATGGGGTACGCCTCCGCAGTTATATGATAGCATTCTGCATTATACTACCAAATCACCGGTTTTACAAGTAATGATTCTGCGAATGTCGTCTGGCTCCGCGCGGTAAAATTTGGCGGCGTTGTTGACAAACCGCGTGCCGTATCCCATAATGTGCCTATAAATGAAAAGAGGGAGAGCGGATGGACTGGACCCAAAGAACGGAAATGATACTGGGCGCCCAAAGCATGGCTGCCCTGAAAAGCGCCCGCGTGGCCGTGTTCGGCTTAGGCGGGGTGGGCAGCTATACCGCGGAGGCACTGGTGCGCGCCGGCATCGGGCACATCAGCCTGTTGGACGGCGACGTTTACGAACTAAGCAACCTGAACCGACAGCTCTACGCCACGATGGATACCCTGGGCAGGCCCAAGGCGGAAGCGGCCCGGGAACGCGCGCTTGCCATAAACCCGGAGTGCGACGCGAAGGCGCTCAGCCTTTTTTACAGCCAGGAGAACGCTGATAGCGTGGATTTTTCCGCTTTCGATTACGTGGCGGACTGCATAGACACAGTAAAGTCAAAGCTGCTGATCATCGAACGCTCGGTACAGGCAGGCGTGCCCGTGATCAGCTGCATGGGCACCGGCAACAAGCTGCACCCGGAAATGCTGAAGATCGGCGACATATCAGAGACCAGCGTATGCCCCCTAGCCCGGGTGATGCGGCGCGAGACGCGCAGAATGGGCATTGAACACCTCAAGGTGCTGTATTCCACCGAGACACCGCTGACCCCCGCCGGCGGCGGGCGCACGCCCGGCTCCGTGTCATTCGTGCCCTCCTGCGCCGGACTCATGATCGCCGGGCAGATCGTGCGGGACATCATCGGGCGCTGAAGCATCGGGATAGCAAAAGTAACATTGACCGCGTATAATCGTCTTATCAAACACAGGAGGCGCACATGAAGCCCTTTATCGGCATCGACATCGGCGGCACCAAATGCGCCGTCACGCTGGCCAGGGTGGACCGGGGCATACGCTTTATCGGCAAAAAGCGCTTCGATTCCCGCGCCTGGGAAGGCCCGGAAGAAATGATTGAGCGCATCTGCGCCTCCGCAGACGAGCTGCTCCGGGAAAACGCCCTTGCCTATGACGGCATACAGGCCGTGGGTGTGAGCTGCGGAGGACCACTGGACAGCGCGAGGGGCATGGTGCTGTGCCCGCCCAACCTGCCCGGCTGGGTGAACATACCCCTCACGGAAAAACTGGAAAAGCGTTTCGGCGCGCCGGCATTTCTGCTGAACGACGCCAACGCCTGCGCCCTGGCGGAGTGGAAGCTGGGCGCGGGCCAGGGCTGCAGGAACATGATCTTCCTCACCATGGGCACCGGCATGGGCGGCGGCGTGATCGCCGAAGGACAGCTTCTGGTGGGCGCCAGCGACATGGGCGGGGAGATCGGCCATCTGCGTCTGGCGGAGGATGGCCCTGTGGGCTTCGGCAAGGCCGGTTCCTTCGAAGGCTTCTGCTCCGGCGGAGGCATCGCCCGGCAGGCGCAGGAATACACGCGCCGCGCGCTTGAGCAAGGCCGCGCGCCCGCCTGGACGCAGGACGGCGTAAGCACGGAAGAAATAAATGCCGGCCTCATCGCCGGATACGCAAAGAAGGGCGACGCCGACGCCATTGCGATATACGAAACCGTGGGCCGGTGGCTCGGCAAAGGGCTTTCGCTTTTGACGGACGCCTTCAACCCCGAACGCATCGTGATCGGCAGCATCTTCGCCCGCAGCGGAGAGCTACTGTCAGGGCCGATGCATAAGGAAATGCAAAAGGAGTGCATCCCCTATTCGCTTAACGCCGTACAGGTGGTGCCCGCAGCCCTGGGCGAGAGCCTTGGCGACTGCGCCGCGATCATGACAGCGCTGAACGCCCTGGGCATCGATCCCATGTACGAAGCCGAAGAGACGGATGAACGGGTGCTTTTCCACTACGGGCGGCTATTTGAACGCTATCCGCGGCTGTCGGGGCTGAAGCAGAGCGTGATGGACGCCTACCTTGCCCTCAGGGACTGCTTCGAAGTCGGCGGCAAGCTGCTCCTGTGCGGAAACGGCGGCTCCTGCGCGGACGCGGAGCACATCGCGGGCGAGCTCATGAAGGGCTTTTACCTAAAGCGTCCCGTTTCTTCCGAAGAGCCTCTCTCCCGGCTGCAGGGCGCGCTTTGCGCCGTGCCCCTCACCGGGAGCGGCGCGCTGGCCACCGCCTTTATGAACGACGTTTCCCCCGAATACGTGTTCGCCCAGCAGGTGCTGGGCCTGGGCAGGAGGGGCGACATACTCTTGGCCATATCCACCTCAGGCAACGCAAAAAACGTGCTGGCGGCAGCCAGAACGGCAAAAAAGCTAGGCATCGCCACCGTCGCCCTGACGGGCGGTACGGGCGGGCATTTGGCCGAAGAGTGCGATCTTCAGATCGTCGCCCCGGGAAACAGCCCCGCGGACGTGCAGGAATGCCACCTGCCCATATACCATACGCTGTGCGCGATGCTGGAAGCGCATTTCTATAAGGAGTAAACCGATATGCTGAAACTGGAACACATCACCTGGTCCACGCCGGACGGCGTGAAGATCCTGGACGACGTGAGTCTGGAAGTGCCGGACAAAAAGCTCATCGCCATCACCGGCCCCAACGGCGGCGGCAAGACCACCCTGGCGAAGGTCATGGCGGGCATTCTTAAGCCGGACAGCGGCCGCGTGCTGCTGGACGGGCAGGACATCACGAAGCTGGACGTGACCCAGCGGGCGCACAAAGGCATCGCGTTCGCTTTTCAGCAGCCCGTGCGCTTCAAGGGGCTCACCGTGCGCACGCTGATCGAGATCGCAGCGGGCGGGGAAGTGAGCTATACCTCCCTGTGCGAGCATATGTCCGCGGTGGGTCTGTGCGCCCGGGACTATCTGGACCGGGAAGTGAACAGCACCCTGTCCGGCGGCGAGATGAAGCGCATCGAGATCGCCACAGTGCTGGCCCGCAAGGCGCGCCTGTCCATATTCGACGAGCCGGAAGCCGGCATCGACATCTGGAGCTTCGCCGGCCTCATCAAGACCTTCGACGTCCTCCGCAGGCAGCCGGAAGGCACGCTGGTGATCGTAAGCCACCAGGAAAGAATCCTGCGCATCGCCGACGAGATCATCGTGCTGGCGGGCGGAAAGCTCACCCGGCGCGGCTCCGGCGAGGAGATGCTTATGTCTCTCATCAGCAGCGGCGACGCGGGTACCGTGTGCGAAAAGAAGGAGGCGATGATCGGTGGATGAAATCACGAAGACCCTCCTGGACCTGATCAGCGACTGGGACGGCAAGTTCAAGGGCGCCTACAACCTGCGTGTGGACGGCACCTGCGCGGGCAGACAGTCCTCCGACAACATCGCGATCCTTTCCAAAGAGGACAAACCGGGGCTTGAGATCCGCATCCGCCCGGGCACGAAGGGCGAAAGTGTTTCCATTCCCGCCTGCGTGACCCATGGAGACGTGGACGACCTGGTATACAACGATTTTTACATCGGCGAAATGGCGGACGTGACCATCGTGGCCGGCTGCGGCGTGCACACCACCACGGGCGAGCCCGCGCGGCATAACGGCATACACCGCTTTTTCCTCTCCCCCGGCGCACACGTCAAATACGTAGAGAAGCACGTGGGACTGGGAAGCGGCGTAGGGCTTAAGACCATCGATCCCGTGACGGAGTGCTTTCTGGAAAAGGACAGCGTGCTGGAGATGGATACCTCCCAGATCGGCGGGGTGGACCGCACCACCCGCGAGACCAAGGCCACCCTCGACGAGGGCGCGCGCCTGATCATACGCGAGCGCCTGCTCACGGAAAAAGACCAGACCGCCGTCACCCTGTTCACCGTCACCATGAAGGGCGACGGCAGCGCGGCGGACGTGGTATCGCGCTCCGTAGCCAGGGATACGTCCCGGCAGGAATACGTTTCCACCGTGATCGGGGAAGCGAAGTGCACGGGCCATACCGAGTGCGACGCGATCATCTCTGGTCAGGCGCAGGTAGACGCCTCGCCCCGCCTTTTCGCAAGAAACGAAGACGCGCAGCTGATCCACGAGGCCGCCATCGGCAAAATCGCGGGCGAACAGATCCTGAAGCTGCGCACCCTTGGTCTCACTGAGCAGCAGGCCGAGGAAAAAATCGTCGAGGGGTTCCTTTCATAAACAGCGGAGGCGGGTATGCGCACGATCGTCATTTGGGGCGCGGGCCGCATCGGGCGCGGCTTCGTGGCGGACATCTTCCGGGAAGCGGAAGGCTTCCGGACGGTGTTCGTCGATATCGACAGGGTTCTGGTGGACGCACTGAACGCGGCGGACGGCTATACCATAGCCAAAGCCACCCGGGACGGGATCGAAGAGACCTTCGTGAAAAAAGGCTATGAGGCAGTGCACACATCCGATATAAGCCGCCTGACGGCGCTGTTTTCGGAAAAGGATCTCCTGCTGGATATCGCCGTGCACGAGCCAAAGCTCGGGGAAGTGGCCGACATGCTCGCGCCTCTGATCGGACACCGGTCGCGCACGGGTCTTGCCATGGACGTGATGATGAACGTGAACATGGCGCGCCCGGACGAGCGCTTCCGCGCATTGATGCGCGAAAGGCTGAGCCCGGAAGAAAAGGCTTATTTTGACCGGAACGTAGGCGTCACGGGGATCTTCGCCATGTGCATCTCCCCCCTCGCGCCTGCGTGGCTCAAAGAGAAAGACCCTCTGGCGCTGTGGAACAACGGCTGGCCCACCCAGACCGTGAGCCAAAGCGCCCTGAAATGCCCGCCGCCCAAAGCGCCCCGGCTCCTGCTCACAGACGACATCGAGCGCGAAGAGACCCGCAAGCTCTACACCCTCAACATGGCCCACGCCTTTCTGTGCTACCTGGGCCTGCCCAAAGGGCTCATAACCTCGCTGGAAGCCGTCAGGGACCCGGAACTGCGCAGCCGGCTCCTTAGCGCGCTGGAGGAAGCCGCCCTTGGGCTTCAGTCAGAGTTCGGCTTCGGCTCCGAAGAAATGGAAAGCTGGAGCCGCACCATCGTATCGCTTCTGGAAAACCCGTACATCGAGGACGGCCTGCAAAGGCTCGGCGCGGACACCCGCCGCAAGCTCGGTCCCCGGGACCGGCTCACCGGCCCCGCACGCCTGTGCATGAAGGCCGGGCATACTCCAGAGCACCTCGCCCGGGCGATACGCGCGGGCTTCGAATACGACAATCCGGACGAAGGCACCCGCGAGGTACGCGCGTATTACCGTGAGTCCGGCCTGGCCTCAGCGGTGGAAAAATACTGCGGACTGAAACCTGACGATCCATTGTTCGATCTCATCATAAAAGCGTGAAGCCCTTCAGCCGGGCTTCACGCTTTTTGATCTCGTGCTATTTCGCTTTCGGGTATTCGTTGCACAAAAGGCGGTACGGCGCTTCGTCCTCCTCGATAGCGGGGAAGCGCCCCACGGGCGGATTGAAGCGGTTGTCGGTGTTGTCGTCGTTGCACTGGCTCACTTCGCCCAGCAGCACACTGCCGCTTCCCGCCTCCACCTCGAACTCGTGGTAGAGCCTCTGTGGAATGAAGATGCTTTCGCCGGGCGTGAGCCTCACCTGCGTGCCCGCAGGCACGGTGTACGAGCGGCCGTCCGTGCGGACGCATACGTCCCCAACCCTGTCCACGCTTTCGTCCGGCAGGCTGCCGAACACGCGGATCAGCACGTTCCCCCCGCCGCGGTTGATGATGTCTTCCGTTTTATACCAGTGAAAATGATTGGGGCACCGCTGCCCTTCCTTAAGATACAAAAGCTTTTCGGCGTAGACCTTCGGATACCTTTCGGGCGCCGTGCGCAGGCCGTTGCGTATGGTGATCAGAGAAAAGCCGACCCGGTCAAAATCCCCCGAGCCGAAATCCGTGATGTCCCAGCCCAGCATGCAGTCACGGACCTCGTCGTACTCATGGCCCAGCGAAAGCCACTTTTGGGGCGTGAACGAGCAGAACGGCGGCAGGAAGCAGCTGTACTTTTCGCACACGCTTTCCATCTCTTTGAGCGCTTTGTTGATCTGGGAACGTTTCATAGCTTGTCCTCCTGCGAAAACTTTATTCCGACGCGAACACGGGCTTTCCCGGCGGGAACTTCTGCGCAAAGCGCCATACCTCTTCCCGGCTCCGCATGCCGCTCACCGCGTCCGCCCTGGTCAGGCTGCAGGCGGCGCAGGCGCAGGCGAAAGGAAGGGTCTTTTCGTCGTCCCAGCCGCCGTATATGCCGTACAGCGTGCCGGCACAGAAGGCGTCGCCCGCCCCCACGCTGCCTTCGATCTCATCCGGCGGCAGGCACAGGGACGGGCTGAAAAAGAACCCGTCCCGGCTCAGACAGAAGCCGCCTTCCCTGGCATGGACCACCACTTTGCGCTTTACGCCCTCCGCAAGCGACATTTCCATTGCCTTTCTGACAGCGCTTACCTTCAGAAGGCCGTTTTCGTCCCGGGCGCTCAGCCCCCAGGCGGAGCAGCACTCGATCTCGTTGACGATGAGGTAATCGCAGTATTTGAGCGCCGGACGCACGGTCTTGGCGTAGTCCATGCCGCTGTCCGTGACCATGTCCACAGAGGTGCGTATGCCCTTTTCCTGCACGGAGCGCAGGTAGCGTGCCATCACCGTCCCGTATTCGGGGTCGGGGGCGTCGAAGCGGTCCAGAAGCAGGATGTATGCGATGTGCATAATGTCGCAGTCCAGCTTGTCCGCCTCCGCGTCCGAGGGCGAAAACAGGGCATTCGCGCCGCGGGCATGGAAGAAGGTGCGCTCGCCGCCGGGCAGGCTCATCACGTCCGAAAAGCTGGTGGGCACGTTGTCAAGCGTCCGTATGCGGCTGGTATCCATTCCCGCCCTGTGAAGCTCGTCCATCAGGAAGCGCCCGTATTCGTCGCTGCCCACGCAGCCCACGCCGCTCACGGGCAGGAACGGGTCTATGCGCTTTAAGTCCATGCCCACGTTGGGCACGCTGCCGCCCACCCCGCGGGACACAGAGCGTATGCTGGACAGCATGCCGATGCCGGGATAGCGGTCGATGTTCTTTACCACGTCCGCCACCAGGTTGCCCGCTACGGCGATGCCGCGCCGCAGGGGAAATTCATTCGTCTTTGAAAAAGCCGCCGTTTTCGCGCTCATGCCGTTCATCTCCCGCATTAATCACAGGCCAGGGATTCATACCAGGAGACAGCCCTGTCCTGCCAGCCTTCCATGCACATGCCCGTACCGTCCCCGAAGCCGTGGCCGCCCTCCGGCCCGATCTCCAGCCGGCAGGGAATGCCTTTCTTTTTCAGCGTATCCGCAAGCAAACGGGAATGCTCCGGCTTTACCAGTGTGTCCCCTGCCGTCAGGAACAGGGCGCATGGCGGAAAGCCCTCAGCGTGGCCGGGGATCTCATAAGGCGAGGACACTGCCTCTTCGATGGAGCAGCCGAACAGCCGGGCCGGTTCCTCCGGCTCATAGGCGCCGTCCCGCAGGCAGATCGCCCAGCTGACCAGGGGATATACCGGAAATACCGCCCGGGGCGCGGGCAGGCCGAAGGCCGCATAGCCTTTTTCCTGAACGTTCCAAAGGCACACCAGATAGCCACCCGCGGAAAACCCGCAGGTGATGTATTGGTCCCGTTTGAGCTTCCACTCCTCCGCGTGCGCCCGCGCAAGGGTGAGCGCCCGCGCAAAGTCCCGCATGTTCCTGTCAAGCAGCCTTTCGCCGGCCGTTACCTGATAGGTGAGTATCAGCACGTGATAGCCCAGGCGGTTGAAGCGGGCGGCCACCGGCCAGCCCTCGGTGAGGTTCCACACGTGCACGAAGCCGCCGCCCGGCACCAGCAGGATGAAGGGCCTTTCCTGCGCCTTGGGATCGTCGGACGGAAAAAACACCAGGTTCGCGCCTTCGAGGGACGCGTCCTTTTCGCACTCCTCCGGGCTGTATAGAGGATAATACCAGTTTCCGTCCTCCGAGGCTTTAAAGAGCCGCTCAAAGCCGGCCTCCAGGTCGGAGGCGAAGTATCCTTCCCGCAGCCGGGCAAGGGGCATGGACCACACGTCCTCCCCTTTGAGATCGCGGCCCCGGATGGCGTCTTTAGCGACGGGCGCGATCTTTGCGTCGCTCAGAAGTTCGCCCAAGGTGCTGCCTGAACGGATCATCCCGCTCATCTCCCTGCTTTTCATCTCTTGCCCCATGATTATACCGTATTTCCCTCCCCTTTTCAAGGCCGGTAGATTCGAAAGCCGCGCGGCAGATTGGCACAGCCGGCGCAAGCTTTGCGCATACGGGCGCACGCGCTGCTTTCCTTTACGGGGTCTGCTGCCTTGCGGCGAAGGCGCTTTGGGTGTATAATGCAGGCATCAAGAAAAATGGAGGCATCCATATGAACAAGCCGTTCGCACTCGATACCGCGCTTTCTTTCGATCCGTATCCCGGAGAACCCAGCCGCGACGGCGTGCAGGGCTGCGAAGTCACGCCCGAAGGCCGCGTGCGCTTCCGCGTCATCGCGCCGGAGGCAAAGCAGGTCTGGATCAATCAGTTCTTTGACAACAACTTTTACCTGGACCGTGCGGCGGACGGAGCCTGGGAAGGCGAGTTCGACATGGGCAGGGGTTTTTTGTACTTTTTCCTCAAGATCGACGGCGCGGACGTGCTCTCGCCGTATATGCCCATCGGCTACGGCTGCTGCCGCCCGATGAACTTCGTCTTCGTTCCCGTTTCTGACATGGAGGGCTGGGACGATCTGGAGGGCATCGAACACGGCGGCGTGACGAGGCGATACTATTTTTCCTCCGTCACCGGAAAAACAGAGATCTGCCTCGTGTATACGCCCCCGTTCTTTGACGCGTCCCAAAGCTATCCCGTTTTGTACCTGCAGCACGGATACGGCGAGAACGAAACGGGCTGGACCTACCAGGGCCATGTGAACCGCATCGCGGACCGGCTTTTGCACGAAGGGCGCATGAAGCCCATGCTGATCGTAATGGGCAACGGCATGGCGCAGAAGGACGGCAAGGCGCAGAATACACTGTACCCGGAGATCCTGGTAAAGGACCTGATCCCCTTCATCGAGGATAACTACCCCGTAAAGAAAGACAAGTGGAGCCGGGCGATGGCCGGACTGAGCATGGGCAGCTACCAGACCAGCATCGCCACCATGTCCCACCCCGAGCTGTTCGGCTACGCCGGCATCTTCAGCGGCTTCATGCGCGCCCCCTGGAAGCCGGAGTGGGAAAAGCACATGGACATCCTGAACGACAGGGAGACCTTCAACGCCTCATACAAAGTGTTCTACCGCGCCATGGGCACCGAGGATACGTACTTTGCCCGCTTCGCTGAGGACGACGCGCTCCTGGAGCGTCGGGGCCTTAACATCCTCAGGGAGACCTTCCCCGGCGGACACGACTGGACGGTATGGCGGCGCTGCATCTATTCGTTCCTGCCGAAACTATTTTAAATGTATCGGTGGAAATGAAACAAGGTTTCATTTCCACCGGTTGAGTTTTGGATGCGTTTGATTGTATATTTTCCGAATCGACAGCTTGTTTCCGGCTTTAGCGACAGGTTTCCAGTTTTTGCTAAAACTCTGCGGAGTTTTAGCAAAAACTGCAAGGAAACGATTTTTGCTCCCGGCGGGCAAGCTCGCCTTCGCAAAAATCGCTCCTCGGGCCGGCAAAGCCGGCCCTGCGGATTGTTGTTGGAGGGACTGCGGTCCCTCCAAACCGCCCCATATGTTTTCGGTCTGTCCCTCTGCACATTTCGGGTAGAGGGCTCTTTCTTTTGCCTTTTTGCATTTTGCGCGGTTGATTTGTACGGCGGCGATGTGATATAATGATAATAGGATAATATGTTTCCAATTTCGGCATGGAGGCTGTTATGAACAACGAAGTACTGAAGGCCATCGCTGACCGGCGTTCCATCCGGGCATACACCGACCGGCCCGTTAATGACGAAGAGCTGGGCGCGCTCATAAGCGCGGCAACGCAGGCTCCCAGCGCGGTCAACCGTCAGCCCTACCATTTTACTTTTGTGCGGGACAAAGCCGTTCTGGACGAATTCTGCCAGGCCTGGAGAAACGTGAGCCGGCAGTTGAATCCCGATAATCCGCCCTCGGAGGACTTTGACGTCTTTCGCGGCGCGCCCTGCGTTTGCTTTATTTTCTGCGATCCTTTGAACAGCTGGTCTTTGGTGGACTCCGGCATCGCCGTAGAGAATCTCGCCCTGGCAGCCCACTCCATGGGCCTGGGCAGCGTGATCCTGGGCATGCCGAAGATGCTGTTTGAAGCAGCCGGCGAAGCGTGGCTCCAAAAGCTCGACTGCCCTGCAGGCATGCGCTTTTCCGTCGCCATCGGCATCGGCACCCCCGCTGCCGGCAAGGATGCGCACCCCGTGCGCGAAGGCCTCGTGACGGTCAAAGGATGATGAAGCGGTTCTGGTTCATTTTGTTCGCGCTGCTGCTCACGCTCTGCGCCCTGGCGGACCGGCCCGCGCCCCGTTCGATCTCGCTTTCGCAAAGCAGCATGGAGATCGACCTGGCCGAGGCAAGCGAGTTCACCCTGGAAGCCAGCGTGTCCCCCGACGGCGCGTCCACCAACTACAAATGGTGGGTGTCGGACAAAAGCGTGCTCAGCGTGGAAGACGGTGTGGTGACGGCACTCAAACCCGGCATAGCCAACGTGTACGTATCCGTGCACGGCTTTTCAGACGTCCGGGCGGTATGCGAGGTCAAGGTGACCGACAGCCGCGCTCCCGAGCGCCTCATTGTGTACCCCTCCTCCATCTCGGCGGAGCCCTCCAGGGGCGTACAGATTCAGTGCGTGGTGATGCCCCAGGATGCAGGCTGCGAATTTGAATTTTCGTCCAGCAATCCCTCCGTCGCGTCCGTTTCAGAAACGGGCTATGTGTCACTGCTCTCCCCCGGCCGCGCCACGATCACGGTGAAGAGCGCCTATTCCCCTTTGGTCAGCGCTGAGATCCGCGTGACGGCGGAGTACAAAGAGCGCATCCGCAGCATACGCATATCGGAAAGCTCGCTCACGCTGGAAAAAGGCGATGCCTATGCCCTGAACGTGAACATCCAGCCCGAGAACGGCAGCCGCGCCGTGGTGTTTGAATCCAGCGACGAAAGCGTCGCCAAAGTGGACGAAAACGGCCTGGTGACCGCGGTGGGCTTCGGTTCCGCCCTGATCAGCGCCGCATCACACCGCGATCCCTCCGTGGCCGCCAGCCTGCCCGTGACCGTGACCGACGCCATGCGCCCGGAAACGCTGAGGGCCGAATGCAGCGCGGGGCTGCTTCTGTCGCCGGGAGATTCAGGCGAAATGATTGTGGAGCTGGGGCCTTTGTCGGCAGACCTTTCCTACACCCTTTCCTCCTCCCGGGAGGATATCGTCAGGCTGGAAGGCAGCACCGTTACCGCCCTGAAGCGGGGCATGTCGGTGATCACGGTGCAGAGCGTTTACCGCGAAGACCTGAAGGCGGAGCTTACCGTGATCGTGGAGGACGGCACGAACGTGCTGTCCATGCCCCTTCGCCGCACGGACGAAAGCGGCATACAGAACAACCTTGCGCACATCGACAGCATCAAAAAATGCGCCCTGCAAGGCTTAAGCGAGCTTCGGGACGCAGGGGAGATCAACGCCGCGGAATACAGAAAGCGCGTGAAGATCATGGAGAGCGCCTTCGAGATGTACGCCTTCCCCTGGACGGTAGACCAGACGGTAAAATACTGGGAAGCCGCCAACAGCGAAAACGGCGCGAAGGATTTTCAGCCCGGTGTGATCTACTACGGGCTTCCCTACACCTCGGGCACCAACCACAACCGCACCTACAACGTGGAGCGCGCCCTGGAGCAGAAGCGCTACCTGCCCGTGGAGGGCAAAGACTATTATCTTTTGAACCGCAGCGTAGAAGACTACGCCTCCGGCTACGCAGGCAACGACTGTTCCGCTTTTGTGGCCCAGGCGCTGTGGGGCTACACCATATACAACGGCGATCCGGTCAAAACGGGCACGCTGTACTACGACGAGCGCCTGCGGGGCTTTGACGACTATAAGGCCCTGAAAGCCGGAGACCTGCTGGTGCGCCACTCCATACACGTGGTGATGTTCCTGTACTGGGCGGACGAAGATCACACCCAGGCGGTGTTCATCCAGCAGGGCGGCAGTGAGCCGGCCATCAACACGGTGAACGCCTACGTGCAGGACGTAAGCTATTATACCGATAACTTCTACCGCCTGCGGCGGCCCCTGTTTGAATAAAACGCGGAAAGGAAACCCATGATCGACGTATGCCTGCTGGGCACCGGGGGCATGATGCCCCTGCCCGACAGATTTCTGACTTCCCTGTACGTGCGCACGGACGGACAGGTGCTTCTGATCGACTGCGGAGAAGGCACCCAGACCGCCATCCGCACCGCAGGCCTTCGCTTTAAACCCATCCGTGCCCTGCTGCTCACGCACTTTCACGCGGATCACGTAAGCGGCCTTCCGGGCCTGCTGCTGACGCTGGGCAACGAAGACCGCGCCGAGCCGCTGGATATCTACGGTCCGGCGGGACTCAAGCGCGTGGTGGCCGCCGCCCGGGTGATCGTGCCAGAGCTGCCCTACGAACTCAACTGCCACGAGCTGGAAGCGGAAGAGGAAATCACGTTCGAGGCCGCCGGCCTGACCGTCACGGCCTTTCCCGCGGACCACGGCATGCCCTGCCTCAGCTATGCCCTGGAGCGCAGCCGCCCCGGAAAGTTCGATCCCGAAAGGGCAAAGGCCCGCGGCGTGCCGCTTGGGCTGTGGAGCCGCCTGCAGAAGGGCGAAAGCGCGGAAGGCTTCAGGCCCGAAGACGTGCTGGGCCCCGACCGGCGCGGCATCCGACTGCTGTATTCCACCGACACCCTGCCTCTGGAGCGCGTGAAGGCCTTGGGCTTTGACGCTGACCTCATGGTGCTGGAGGGCATGTTCGGCGACCCTGCGAAAGCCGATCGGGCCCAGTTCACCCATCATTCCACCATGCAGCAGTCGGCTCTGCTTGCCCGGGACGCCCATGCCAGGCGGCTATGGCTCACCCATTATTCCCCCGCCAATCCCCATCCTGAAGAATACGAGGAGGAGATCAAAGCCCTCTTTCCGAACGCCGTGATCTGCCGAGACGGGCAGAAGCTGACGCTGGAGTTTGAAGACTAACAGGGCCATTGCATAAGTCGTGAGAATCCACCAGGTGGTTTGGAGGGGCGCTGTCCCTCCAATTTCTATTCGCAGGGCCAGCTTTGCCGGCCCGAGGAGCGATTTTTGCGAAGGTGAGCTTGCCCGCCGAGAGCAAAAATCGCTACATTGCAGTTTGAGGTTGACTTGCCTTGGGCAAGTCAATCCCGCACAGAGTGCGGGACGCACTGGTTCAAATCAAAGATTTGAAGCAGCGCGCATTTCGCCCGGAAACTTCCGCAGAAATCTCAGGAAAAACTGAAAGCCTGTTGCTGAAGCCGGAAATGATCAGGCGTTTCGCATATAGATCGGCAGAAGGTTCCAAAAACCAAGCCGCCGGGAATGAAATCCCATTTCATTCCCGGCGGCGGGCTACCCTGCAGCCCCGTCCCGTCATCGTATCACGTTTCCCGTCAGGCGCAGACGGCCTCCGGCCTCCTCCAGTTCCATGAACGCCGCGCGCTCGTCGGGCGTGCGGTTTGGCATGTGGATGGCCAGGTATCTGCGGCCGTCAAAGCTTTCAAAGATCATGCCGTGACCGCCGTCTTTATCGAACAGCGGCTCTTCGTCCACCGTCCATGCGCCGTCAAGCCTGCCGTTGTCAGAGCGCGCGCAGCCGATGGCGTAGCCGCCGGGAGACAGCGTGCTCCACAGCATCAAAAGCGTTCCGTCCGATGTGCGGTACATGTTGGGCCCGTCAGTCACATAGCCCCGGGTGCCGCTGGAGTGATTCACCACGCGGCTCCATTTCGCCTGTGAGGCTTTGAACATCAGCTTTGGTTCCCCTGCCGGCGCGCTCAGGTCGTCTGTGAGCGGCATATACAGGATCTCCCCGTCGCCGATCTGCACCCATTCGTGGCAGAACACGAGATACGGCTTTGAATCCTCCACATACAAAGTGCCGTCCAGGCATTCCCAGTCCGGGGGCGTGAGCGCCCTTTCGCTCCAGGGCCGGAAGGGGCCTTTCGGCGAATCCGCCTTGAGCACGGCGGTGCCGCGGCAGACGCCGGGCGCCTTGAAGGACGCGAAGAGATAGTATTTGCCCCGGTACGCGTGCATCTCCGGCGCCCAGAAGTTCACCTGGCCCCAGTAGCCCTGCGGCCTGTCGAATACGTTGCCCAGGCACGTCCAGTTTTCAAGGTCCTCGCTTGCGTAGGCATCAAAGCCCCGGCCTTCGCTTTTCCAGATGTCGTGATCCGTGGACCCGTACAGGTAGTACCTGCCGTTTTCGGCGTATACAAAGGGGTCCCGGATCTGGATGTCTTTGAGCAGCATACTGCCACCTCCCGGCCATATTATGCGCCGGAACCGCCCGGAAATCAAGCCTTGAGCCCAAAAACTTCCGCAAACGGTTGCAAGCAGGCCCAGGCTGTGATACAATGAAAACAAAAAAAGGAGTCAGGCATATGTTCAGAAAAACGATCGCGCTCATCCTGGCGCTTCTTACCCTGGCAGGCGGCTGCCTGTACGCGGAATACGATTACGACGACAAGCTCACGGTGGTGGCGATGCTGGGCGACAGCAGCGACTTCGTCCAGGCGGTGGAAGATGCCCTGGTGGAGGGCGGCTACCTGAACGAGAAGTACGCCGACGGCTATTTTGACGAGTATACCGAAAAGGCCGTAAAGCGCTTCCAGCGGGAAAAAGACTATGAGCCGGACGGCGCGCTCACCAAGATCCAGTTCTACTGGCTGAGCCGCACACACTACAACGACTGGTTCGACACCTCCCACATCGTGTACATCACCAACGGCGGAAGCCGCTACCACACCTACACCTGCAGCGCCCTGAAAAACAGCCTGGAGCTGATGCCTATCAGCATCAACGTCGCGGAAGGCTATGGATACCTCCCCTGCCGCCGCTGCAAGCCCCTGGGATACTGAGTCAAACTCCCGCGGAAGTTCCGCGGGAGTTTGACAAAGAGGAAATTGGCAAAGAGGAAATGCTATAGCTGGGTTCACCCAACAAGCTCATTTCCTCTTTCCTCTTTTTCTCTTTCCTCTTTCCACAATTAACATTCCCTTGCTTTCTCCCCGGCGATGTCTGTGTATAATATTTTCGATAACAAGCCTTATCAAGAGTGGTTGAGGGACGGGCCCTGTGAAACCCGGCAACCGGTCTGATCCGGTGCCAATTCCCGCAAGGCGAAAGCCTTGAAAGATGAGGCGAGCGCTCCGCGCGTATGTGTGAGACTCGCCCCCTGATGAGGGCGGGTTATTAATTTACACAGAAACAGGAGAATGCCCCATGCGAAAGCTCTTTACCTCCGAGTCCGTCACCGAAGGACATCCCGATAAGATCTGCGACCAGATCAGCGATTCCATCCTGGACGCCATCCTGTCGCAGGACCCCAACGCCCATGTGGCCTGCGAGTGCGTGGCCACCACGGGCCTTATCATGATCATGGGCGAGATCAGCGCTGCCTGCCATGTGGACTACGCGCAGATCGCCCGCGCCAAAGTGTTGGAAATCGGTTACGACCGCGCCAAATACGGCTTCGACGGCGAAAGCTGCTCCGTGCTGGTGTGCGTGGACCAGCAGTCCCCTGACATCGCCATAGGCGTGAACAACGCGCTGGAAGGCCGCGGCGAAAACGCCATGGAGACCGGTGCGGGCGACCAGGGCATGATGTTCGGCTACGCCTGCAGCGAGACCGAGGAGCTCATGCCCATGCCCATCGCCCTGGCCCACCGCATCACCCGCCGCATGGCGTACGTGCGCAAAAACAAGCTGGTGGGCTATATGCGGCCTGACGGCAAGGCCCAGGTCACCGTGGAATACGAGGACGGAAAGCCCCTGCGCGTGGACACGGTGGTGCTCTCCACCCAGCACGACCCAAACGCCACCCACGAGCAGATCGAAAAGGACATGATCGACCTGGTGATCCGTCACGAGATCCCCGCCGAACTCATCGACGAAAACACCCGCTTCTTCATCAACCCCACCGGGCGCTTTGTCGTGGGCGGCCCCCAGGGCGACACCGGCCTCACCGGCCGCAAGATCATCGTGGACACCTACGGCGGCATGGGCCGTCACGGCGGCGGCTGCTTCTCCGGAAAGGACCCCACCAAGGTGGACCGCAGCGCGGCCTACGCGGCACGTCACGCGGCCAAGAACGTGGTGGCCGCGGGCCTGGCCGACCGGTGCGAGATCCAGCTGGCCTACGCCATCGGCGTGGCCAACCCCGTATCCGTCATGGTGGACAGCTTCGGCACCGGCAGACTGAGCGACGAGGAGCTGGGAAAACTGGTAAACAAAGTGTTCGACTTCCGTCCCGCCGCCATCATAGAGCGTCTGAAGCTCAAGCGCCCCATTTACGCCCAGACCGCCGCTTACGGCCACTTCGGCCGCACGGACCTGGACCTCACCTGGGAAAAGCTGGACTATGTGGACGAGCTGAAGCAGGCAGCGAAATAACAGGACCTTTCATATGAAGACAGACCGGCAGGCACTAAGCGCCTGCCGGTCTGCTGCTGGTTTCACAGCATCTTTGGCTTTTTCCGTCAGCTCTCCTTTTCCAGCGTCACGGCCAGCACGCTGTGCGGAGGCGCGGCAAAAACGTATTCTCCGCCTTCAAGGCGCGCGGGCACGTCCGAAACGGTGAAATCGGAGGGCGGGGTCACCTCCGCACTTTCGTATATCTTCGCCTCCGCCACGCAGCAGGCACAGCCGTTTATGATATTGGGAACGCGCAGCGTCCTTTCTTCCGCATAAGACGGATTCACGTGTGTGAGGAAGATCTTACCCTCATGGTCGGTGGCGAAGGTCTCCATCCCCTTCAGGCAGACGCGGCCGCCCGCGTGCCCGCCCATGAGCGCGAATACACGGCCCTGTGCAGTCAGGCGGGCCGCATGCGGCGTCACCTCGATCAGCCCCTCGTTCACGGCCTCGAAGTGGCAGGCCTGGGCGATTTTCAGTTCATCCGCTTCCGTGAGCAGCATGTGCAGCGTGAGCGCGGCAAAGACGGCGTCCGTCACGTTGGAACGCCGGTTCCAGGCGTACCACACGTTCCATTCGTCCATGGAGATACTCACGTTTTCGGGAAGGTCGGAGCGGTTTTGCCTGAGCTGGTCCCTGAGTTCGTATACGGACGTCACACAGGCATCATAATCCTTCTCAAGCTCCGCCGCGCTTGCGTACATGGGCGTGTGGGCATAGAAATGCTGGGATACCAGCGGAACGATGTCGCTCAGCTTCGACGCACACTCCTTGGCCCAGCTTTCGTTCGGATACGGGCCCGACGAGCACAGCGTGATATCGGGACACGCGGCAAGCATCTTTTCCGCGTTCGCGCGGGCCAGCTTCCGGTAGCCTTCCGGCGTGTTCTCCCCTTCCATATGGCCGTACCCGAACTCGTTGCCCAGCGACCACAGCCGGACCTTATAGGGCTCTTCATGGCCGCGGCCGGCGCGCAGCGCCCCGTAGGGTGTGGAGGGATCGCCATTTGCGTACTCCACCCAGGCGGCGTTTTCCTCCGGCGTGTTCCAGCAGGGATTGATGGTGATGAACGGCTCTGCGCCCACCTCGCGGCACAGGGCGATAAAGTCGTCGGTGCCGATCTCGTGGGCGTCGAAGCCCATGGTGAGCGGCTGCGTTTCGATGCCCAGCCAGGACGCGAGGGGCGCGCGCATATCGCAGGGCAAAAGGCCGTCCAGCCAGTTGTATTCCCCCGCGAAGTTGCCGCCGGGCCAGCGGATGAGCTTTACGCCCAGCTCCCTGAGCTTTTCCACCGCGTCCCGGCGCATGCCGCGGAAATTGTCCCCGGGCAAAAGCGACACCGCCCCCAGCGTGAGCACCGCCCTGTCGGTAAACGCAATGCGGATGTCCGCGTCCGGGTCGGCTGCGCCGCAGGCAAGCACCGCCTCATAGGTCTGCCAATCACTGCCCGAAACAGCGATAGCGGCAGAAGCGTACTCCGTCCCGCCGGAGCGGGAAGTGAGAGAAACGCGCAGCGTGAGCGGCTGGGAAGCTTTGGCCACGGCGCGGAAGGCGTACCTTTCGCCTTTCGCCACGCACAGCTCGTGCTGGCCGATGCCGCACAGGCTTCCCGGATGCAGGTTCACGAGGCGCTGGGAGTTCATCTCGTTGGCCCGGCGCATATGATACAGTTCGTGATGGCGGGTATAGGGCTCGGCAAAGAGCAGAAGCGGACTCTCCCCGACCGGGTACCATTCGTGGGCCTGTCCGCTGCGGAACGTGGGCTTGCCGGCAAACTTGCGGTTGCGCAGCATCTGGGCCGAAAGGCCCTTGTAAACGCAGGAGCGCGTGTGCTCGATGTTGGTGCCGAACATGAGCGGCGAAACGCGCGCACCCATGCTTTCATCGAAAACGGCGGTCACGGTGTCGGTTGCGTGCTTCAATCCAGTCATCCTCCAATCTGTATGCGCGTTTAAGCGTCCTCGCGGCGCTGCTTACGAAGGAATTTCCCGTTTCTGGCGTCGGTCTGCCGCCCGTCTGTGAGTGCCGCTTTCCCGTTCACCACTACGTGCTTTACGCCTTGTGCCAGGCGTACGGGCTGAAGGTACGTTGCCCGCGAAGCGATCAAAGCGGGATCGAACACCGTGATGTCCGCCTTGAAGCCCGTATGGATCAGCCCCCTGTCAAAAAGTCCAAAGAGCCGCGCCGGCTTGGACGTTACGCGGCGCACAGCCTCCTCCGGCGAACAGATCCCCTTTTCCCGGGCGAGGGCGAAAAACTGAGCTACCGCCCCGTAGGAGCGGGGATGCGGCCTCATGCCAAGCCTGCTTTCGTCCCCCGTCAGGGCGTAGCCGTCCGAGCCGATGCCCGTGTCCTGCTTCAGGAAATACAGCATGTCCTCTTCGCTCATCACGAAGAAGATGCATTTCGCCTCCGCTTTCGTGCGTTCCAGTACCCGCGCAGCCGCTTCGGCGTAATCGCATATGCCCAGGACGTCTTCCGCGACGGACCGCAGGGTCCTGCCCACGATTTCTGGCCAGAGCCCCGCGTCGTCGCTGATCAGGCAGGTCTCAGCGCGTTCGGCGCTGAAGTAGTGGGCGCGTATGCCCTCCACCACTTCCTGCCTGCGCGCGCCCCGCAGATGCGAAAGCAGCGCTTCATTGCCCCCATCCAGGCTCCAGCGGGGACAGCGGATGCTGAGCGAGGTGCAGGAGGCGGTGTAGGGATACATGTCCGCGCTCAGGCGTACACCCTCGCTTCGGGCCTTTTTGACGATGTCCCATACCTCGGGCGCCCGCCCGTGGACCCGGCAGTTGTCGATCTTCAGGTGGGACACGTTGACCCGTACGCCGGAAGAACGGCCCACTTCGATCAGCTCATTCAGCGCGCTGTCTATCTTCAGGCCTTCGCTGCGCATATGGCAGGATACGACCCCGCCGTACTCCCCGGCCACCCGGCCCAGGGCGTTCAGCTCCTCCTGCCCGGCAAAGCAGCCCGGCGCGTATTCCAGGCCCAGGGACAGTCCCCAGGCGCCAGATTCCATCTCCTGCCTGAGCAGGGCCTGCATCCGGGCGATCTCCTCAGGCCCGGCGGGCCTGTCCGCATCGCCGATCACCTGCGAGCGCAGCGTGCCGTGCCCCACAAACAGCGCCTGATTGACCGCCATGGAGTATCCGCCCGCGCTGAAAGCGCGCAGAAAGCCCTCAAACGACGAGCTGTGCCGGATGTCTCCTCCCCCGCCGGCGTACGGAAACGGGCTGTCGCCGCAGTTTCCGCTGATCTCGGCGGTGATGCCCTGGTACAATTTGGACGCACCGCTGGAATCGATCAGGAACGAAGTGTCCGAATGCGAGTGCGCGTCGATAAAGCCCGGAGCAACGGCGAGGCCCTCCGCGTCCAGCACGAGGCGGGCGCTCTCCCCCGCCAGGTCTCCCACCGCAGCGATCTTTCCGTCCAGCACCGCTACGTCCGCCCGGAAGCCGGGTGCGCCGCTTCCGTCCATCACGGTCCCGCCGCGGATCAGTATGTCGTACATATTCTTCTCCTTCGTCCGGTGATGCGCTCATTCTCCGCCGGGAAACCCGGTGTCCTCTTCGGCCCGCATAGCCAGGAGCACAGACAGCAGGCGCAGCTTCTGCGCAGGCGGCAGGTCCAGTATGTCGCCCAACTGCAATACGGTATACCATACCTCGTTCCGGATGGTAAAGGCATCCGCGTCTGCGGGCCAGCAGAACCCGCTTATCCCTTTCACCATATAGCCCTGCTCCAGCCGGTATTTTTCCGACATGGCGCAAAACAGCGTAAGGCTCCTGCGATAATGATAATCGGACGTCACGATGGTCAGCGTTTCCGCGTTCTCCGCCCTGAGGATCTCAAACACATTGAGGGCGTTTTCAGCGGTGTCGGAAGCTTTTTCGTCCAGGCGCATCCTGTCCGGGTCAAGGCCGCATACGTCCGTGAGGTACGCCCGCATCAGGCCCGCTTCCATACGGCGCAGCGGGTTAAACAGGCCGGTCGCACCTCCGGACAGAACGATCAGGGAATCCGGAAATGCGCGGGCCAGGGCAGCGGCAGCGTCGCAGCGGCCCATGAGTTCGCGCGTCATTTTCCCGTTTTGAAGCTCGTGCCCCAGCACCACGATGGCGTGGCGCCCCCGGGCAGGGACCTCAGCCGGATCGTCCCGCCCAAACAGGTAAAAGGAGCAGTCGCCCCTCAGCCATATCTGCCTGAAATGCTCCGTCAGGGAGAAAGCAAGTTCGCTCTCAAGCTCCGCCGCGCAGGCGTCCACAGTTTCCTCCGCCTGTTCGGACGGGTGCGTGCAGGCTGCATAAAGCCCGGCCAGCAGGTCGGTCCAGGCGGCGCGGCTTTCGTTGGGCTCATACGCCTCCGCGCCGGAGCAGAACGCCAAAAGAAGGCAAATCAGGGCGCAGAGAGCTCTTATTAAGCCCCCTGCGCCCCGCGAAAAGACCGCAAACGTGCTTTTCTGTTTCGTTTTCAAGACCCGCCTATTCTTTCCTGCCGTTCAGTGAAAGCCCGCTTTTTCAAGCACGATCACCAGGATCGGGATCAGGATGATGTGCAGTACGATGCCGGGTACGGCGTCGGTGAAAGCGCCGGCCACCCTCTCCGGACGCCCTGTACGCGCCTTCATAACGCCGGAACACAAACGTTCCGATTCAGTGAGTATCGCTGCGTTTCGTCCGGCACAGCTGTGCTGACGGAGGGTATATTATCATCGCACGCGCCGTTTGTCAATGCGCTTCATCTGCCTCCACGGGGTTCTTCTCGCCCAGGCGGAAGCGGGAAATGAACTTCCAGGCGTTCTCGCAGGTATGATGGCGGCATTCGTGCATCTGGCCGCTCACGCTGGCAAAGGCCGTGCGGCACACGCCGTCATCGCTTGCGTAGTAGTTCACGGTCAGCGTGCTCTGGCGCGAGGGGTCGTATATCTTTTCCGTGCGGTCCGCCTTCGGGCCCCAGATCGGGTCTTCCCAGTTTTCCCTGTCCTCAAAGCGCAGGTTTTCAAAGCGCCCGCCCAGGCGGTTCACCATGTCCACATACTGAACGCGCTCCAGGCAGCTGTCCTTCTGGAAGGGCAGCTCCGGCAAGGGCGATTCCTCGCCGCCCGAATAGAACACCGGCATGGGGATATCCCGGTTGATGCTTTCCTTTGCGGGCTCGCCGTAAAACGTGGTGTACACGGGGAACAGCGCGCTGGCCGGCATGATGCCCGCAAAAACGCGCGGATACTCCTGGAACAGATCCCAGTTCTTGCCGCTGCCCATGGAAAAGCCCGTGGCGTATATGCGCTTTTCGTCAACGGGATAGCGTTTTTTGATCTCCTCCAGCAGCTGAACGGCTTCCGCCGCCGGCACCTCCAGATGGTTCTCCACCGATACAAAAAGGAAGCCGTACTTATGGGCGATCTCCCACCAGCCTGCCACGTACGTAAGGTACATGCTGGAATCGCCGCCGCCGTGAAAGCCTATCACCAGCGGCACGGGGCCGTGATCGAACAGGCCCTCGTTGTAGTAGGCAAAGTAGCCCACCTTGTGGGTCTTTGAGCCTTTCCAGCGGGAGCGGTTGTCGGGCGAGGTCGCGACCGCCGCGCTGCCCGCCTCCTCGCGCATGCCCAGGGCTTTCAGATCCGGCTCCAGTTCCATGCGGCCGCACCACATCTTGAACCTGCGCACGAAGGCGTCAAAGTCCGCTTCGTAGTCCGCTTTTTCCTTGACGAGCAGGTTTTCGCACACTTCAAACGCGCGGTTGATTTTGTCGCTGTTTGCAACGCTCAAAACCGCGATGTCCTTTCGCTGAACGTCAGGGAGCGTGCTCAGGCGCTCCATGGAACACACGGCGGGGGTGATCTCCCCCGGTCCCCACAGGTATTCGCCGTTCAGGGTCTTCAGCAGGCAGCGGGCGACGTAGTCCGCCGAAACGCCGAAGGAGTATATGTCCGCGCGGAAGATCGCGCCCCGCACGAACCAGCCCCTGAAACACTTCGCGAAGAAATCGTGGTTCTCCACGATGCCGTCTTCGTACACCGTGATCATTTTGATCTCGCCGATCAGGTCCGTGTACAGGCTCTCGTCCGCTTCCGGCCAGCCGCCCTTCGCCGTGGGATACACGAACAGCACGCTAGTGTCCGCCTTTGCGGCTATGGAAGCCAGTCCGCTTTCCCGGGCGAAGCGCACGGCGGCGTCCATGTCCTGCTGGTTTTCCTCGAACACCAAAAGCAGCGGCGCGCGGAAGCCGTAATTGTTGGTCTGCCCGTCCAGGTCGTTGTCCGGCACGTACACCTTCAGATAAAAGCGCTCAAACGCGTGCTCCCAACACTTACCGCCGACCGTTTTCCGCACGGCCGGTCTTTCCATCATCGCCATACCGACGTCCTCCCGTCTGCCCGCGGCGCAGCGCGGACGATCTTTATTCGTTTACCATTGTACTGCAAAACGGCCGCTTCCGCCACCCTCTGGTCCGTGCAGGTCGCCCTGTTCTTCTCATTTGTTGCGAAATCCCTTGCCCGCTGCCGAAACAGTTAACGGAACACGGAAGCCTTTTTGCGGTGCAGGCATACCGTGTTTGCAGGAAAAGCGCGGCCAGGGTCGAATCTATCCGATATACTCATGTTTTCGGGAGGTGCGAACATGAAACACGGCCTGGGCGTTCTGCTCGCCCTGCTAATATGCCTGAGTTTCGCCGCATATGCCGAGAAGTATGTCGGCAAGGATATCGCAGAAAAAGACATCACCGATTTCTGTTATACCTTCGACGCTCCTCTGGAAGTGTCGGAGTATCAGCGGTACCGGTTCTGGCTGGAGGACGGCAAGAAGCTGTTCTTCCACGAAACGAGAAGGGGCGGAAGCTGGCCGCTGACGGAAGAATACACGGTCAAATCGGGCACCGTGGCTTTGACGGACGAGGAGTGGGCCGCCTTTCTTGACTGCCTCCAGGGCGGAACGGCGGACGCGCCCGACCCCGAACCGGTGGACGGAGATCCCGGCCCCTGGATGCAGTTACACTGGGCGGGAGACGAAGGCAGGTACCGGGAATTCTCGTTTGCCTCCCGTGAAAAGCGCGCCGCGTTTGAGTATCTGTGCGCCCAGCTCGCAGGCGATCACATCCTGACCGGGTTCGTCTTCATCGTGGGCGGATATACCCTGCCCGAGGCCCATGAGGTCTTGCTCCTTAACGGGATCTGGTACCACTCGGACCAGGAAGGCACGCGTCCGTTCGATCCCGCCCTTGCGAAGGAGCTTCAGGAGATCATCGAACAGTGCGGCCTTGCTGCCTGGGACGGATTTCACGAAAGCGATCCCGACGTGCTGGACGGAGAGTGGTTCATGCTCCTTTTGAATTATGCGGACGGCACGCAGGTCTATGCCTCAGGGGAGAACGCCTTTCCTGCCGGATACCATGACGCCGCCGGCAGGATCAGGGCGGTTTTCGTAAAAGAAGCCATGGCCCTTATCGCCGGCAGCTACCGATATGAGAAAGAAGGCTTCGGCGGGGATTTCATTATCACGCTGAAGGCGGACGGCACCTACACTTTCTATGAAGGGTATCTAAGCAGCTATATCGGCGCGGGAACGTGGAGCACATACTTTGGCGACGTGTACCTGAAGGAGGAAAACGGTTTGGACCTCCATTTCCTTTTCCGCGCGGAGGAAAACGCGCTGATGTACCTGGAAGCAGGTTCCGACGCGTTTATCTATGTGAAAGTGGCCGACCAGGAACGCTTCGTCAGGACAGACGAGGGTGAATAAAGCTTCCCAGCGGCGGTGAAAGGAGCGTTTCAATGGGTCACAGCGTTCATCAGGTAAACGAAAGTACCTGGATCATCGAAAACGGAGGCGTACGGCTCTTTCTGCTCGCCGGAACGGAGAAGGCGCTTTTGATCGATTCCGGCATGGAGCTGCGTACCGCGCGCGACATCGCCGAGGAGCTGACAGACAAGCCCGTGGAGCTGCTCAACACCCACGCCGACCGGGATCACATCGGCAGCAACGGGCAGTTCGATACCTTCTATATGCACCCCCGCGAGGAGCCCCTTTACCATAGGGACGGCAGGACAGGCACTGTACTGCCCGTGCAGGAGGGCGACAGGATCGATCTGGGTCAGCGCGTGCTTGAAATCATCGATCTTCCCGGCCATACGCCCGGCAGCATCGCGGTGCTGGACGTGAAAAACCGGGTGCTGATCAGCGGCGACCCGGTACAGGCACACGGACGGATATTTATGTTCGGCAGCCACCGGAACATGGATGATTATGTCCGGAGCCTGACGCGCCTGGAAAGCTTCACAGACCGGTTCGACGAGATCTGGCCGTCGCACGGGGACATTCCCGCGGAAAAGGAATTGATCCCAAAACTCCGCCGGGCCGCCGAATCTATCCTGAAGGGAGAGGCGAAAGGCCATACGGCGGATCTGTTCGGCAGCCCCATCATGGTATACGACTTTGGCTTTGCTTCGTTCCTCTGCGATCCGTAAAACAAAACGATTCCTTGAAAGGACGTATCCGGTATGAAAAAAGTACATCTTGGCAAACTGCTTCTGGCCGCCGCCGTCATCGTGCTTGCGCTGCTTCCGTCAAGCGCGCTTGCGCATCCGGGAAGGACCGACAAATACGGCGGACACACCGACAGTTCCACGGGGATATACCACTACCATCACGGCCACACGGCGCACCTGCATGAGGGCGGCGTTTGCCCCTACGGCGATTATGAAGAATGGCTCGTCAAAAACGGCGTGCAGACCGGGTTCTGGACGGAAGCGGATGAACTTGCCCACACCGCGCAGGCGGAGGCGGCCGCTTCCTCCTTCGCCTGGGAAGGCTTGGGCATAGGCGCGGGCGCCGCGGCTGCCGCAGGTGCGGGCATCGGCCTGTACCGGAAAGCCAAAAAGAAGCGCACCGCCGTGGCACACACCGGGTCCATCATAGAATACGATCCCCACATGACGGTGTACGTGGCAAACAACAGTGCCCGCTATCACAAGGACTGCGGCTGCTGCAACGCCATTACGCCGATGGAACTGGACGAAGCGCTCCGGGAAGGCCGCACGCCCTGCCCCGCCTGCTGCGACAATGAGTTCGTCGAGTATTCGGTAACGCTCAGCGAAACCGAGGTACACTACGAGGGCGAAGCGGAAACGGCCGCGGAGCAGGCCGACACTGCTGAACCGCTCAGCGCGTCCGGCACGGAAGACAGGCCCGCCGAATGAGCGTACAGACTCACGAACAGATCCTGATGGAACAGTTCGAGGCGGTTTTGGCCGATCTGCAGCTTTGGGCCGACCTGTACCGCAAAACGCGCAAGGAGAGCTGCAAGATAGCCGCCGCGCAGAAGTGGGGCATCCTGTGCGGCCTGGCCATGGCGGCAAAGCAGTTTGGCATCAGCAGCCTGCAGGACGCCCTGGACAGGCTCACCCCGCCGGTGAAGTGAACCAGAAAATCCGCCGTCGGTTCGAAGATTTCTCGCTCAGGGGAGTGGAAATACGTGCCTCAGCCGTCACGGGTACTTGCATTCTTTACGCTGCGCAGATACACTTTGATATGGCTGCGCGCGGGAAATACTGCAGCCGACAAGGAGAAATATGTCAAGATCCGAAGCCTTTGAACAGTATGTATACGCCCAGAAACAGGGCAAAAAGTATTACAGCGCCTGCGTTTCCGCCGGACTCGATCCGTATCCGTCCGTGCTGCAGGATATGCTGTCCAATGCCGATACATCCGGCTACGTGGAGGTCGGCACTTTCGACATCCCTTCCGAGCTCATCGTGGGCACCTGGGCCGGTGGCCGCAAAAAGGCCTTCGCCGGGAATTTCATGCCCCTGCTGGAGACCGGCAGTGAGTTTGCAGACAAATGGATCAACCTGTGCGCGGCACATCTGAGCGCCGGCGGCATACGCGATCCCATCAGCTGCTTTGAATACCTGGGCAAGTTCTATATCAAGGAAGGGCACAAACGCGCCAGCGTGCTCAAAAGCTACGGCGCGCCCTCCATCTACGGCACCGTGACCCGCGTGATCCCCACCCTGAACGACAAGCCCGAGATCCGCCTGTACTATGAGTTTCTGAGCTTCTTCAAGCTCAGCCGCATGTACCGGGTGCGCTTCAGCCGTCCCGGCAGCTACGCGCGCCTGCAGGCCGCTCTGGGGCTTGAACCCAATGAGGAGTGGACCGAAGCTTTTCGCCGGGATTTCGGCGGGGTTTTCCGCAGCTTCGGCGAGGTGTTCGACGCGCTGAATTCCGAAAAGCTGGACATTACGCAGGCGGACGCCTTTCTGGAGTATCTGAAGGTGCATCCCTTCGCTGAAGCGCGCACGCAGACGCCTGATCAGACGCGCCAGTGCCTTTCTGCCCTGTGGCCGGATCTGAGGCTGTTTGCCAAAGGCGAACCGATCTGGGTGAGCACGGAGCCCGAAGAAAAGGAAAAGAGCCTTCTGGAGCGCATCTTCGGTACGCCCAAGCTGAAGGCGGCATTCATTTACGATTTCGATCCCCTCTCTAGCGCCTGGGCCAGCGCCCACGCCCGGGGGCAGAAATATCTGGAAGAAAAGCTTGGCAACACCGTGGACATCACCAGCCACCTGTGCGGAGAGGACGCGGACGAGACCATGGAGGATGCCATCCGGCAGGGCGCGAACGTGCTGTTCGCCACCTCCCCCATGCTGATCGACAGTTGCCGGCGCATCGCCGCGGCCCATAAAAACGTAAAGGTGTACAACTGCTCGCTGTCCCTGCCTTACGCGGGCGTGCGCAGCTACTACTGCCGCATATACGAGGGCAAGTTCATCGCCGGCGCCGTGGCAGGCGCCATGGCGAAGGAAGATGCGATCGGCTACGTGGCGAACTACCCCATCATGGGCACGATCGCCTCCGTGAACGCCTTTGCCCTGGGCGCACAGCTCACCAATCCCCGCGCCCGCATACTGCTACGCTGGAGCTGCGTAAGCAGCGACCCCGTGAAAGAGCTTCTGGATGCCGGCGTGGACGTGATCTCCAACCGGGACAAAGACGGCGCTCGGGCGGAACTTGCCTGGCATCTGGGCACCTACGCCGTGGAAAAGGACGGGCTCACCGCCCTGGCTTCGCCCCGCTGGAACTGGGGCCGGTATTACGAGCAGACCATCCGCTCACTTCTGAACGGCGGCCTCGACGCAGCCGGCAGCAGCGAACGCGCCATCAACGACTGGTGGGGCATCAGCGCGGGCGTAGCGGACGTGGACATCTCTGACACGCTGCCGGACGGGGTGAAGCAGCTGGCGCTGATCCTCAAGCGCGGCATCGCCGAGGAGAGCATAGACCCCTTCCTGCGTCCCATCCGGGCGCAAAGCGGCGAGACCGTGTCCGACGGCACGCGGCTGTTCACCATGGAAGAGCTGATGCGCATGGACTGGCTGTGCGACTCTATCGACGGCTCCATCCCCGGTTTCGACGAGCTCATGCCCAGGTCCCAAAGCCTGGTGCGGCTGCTGGGCATTTACCGCGAGACCATACCGCCCAAAGCGGAGGAAAACAGAAAATGAAGCTTTTGCTGGTTGCCGACGAGGAAAGTCCCTATCTGTGGGACTACTATCAGCCGGGACGGCTGAGCGGGATCGACTGCATACTCTCCTGCGGCGATCTCAAGCAGGAATACCTGGAGTTCCTCGTTACCATGAGCGGACGTCCGCTTTACTACGTTCACGGCAACCACGACAAAGGCTATGTGGACTTCCCCCCGGAAGGCTGCGAATGCGCGGACGACGACGTGATCACGATCGGCGGCCTTCGCGTGCTGGGCCTTGGCGGCTGCATCCGCTACAACCCCGGCCCCTATCAATACACCGAAAAGGAAATGCAGAAGCGCATAAACGCGGTGCGCCGCAAGATCAAAAAGGCCGGCGGCGTGGACGTGGTGATCACCCACGCCCCGCCCCGCGGCTACGGCGACGCGCCGGACAATGCCCACCTGGGCTTTCAGGCCTTTTTGCCGCTGATGGACGAGTACCGCCCGCAGTACCTGATCCACGGCCACGTACACCAGAGCTACGGGCACCAGCTGCCCCGCACCTGCCAGTACGGCAGCACCACGGTAATGAACGCCGTAGGCTGGCACATCCTGGAAGTCGAGCCCGGCCCCGCGCCGGAAAAAACAGGCTTCTGGCAGAAGCTCATGGCAAAGAAAGCCAAATGCCCGTAAGCGGCAACAACACAAAACCCCCGGAACCGCGGTTCCGGGGATTTCTTTGCTGTATACTGATCAGCGCTTGGAGAACTGGGGAGCTTTGCGGGCGGCTTTGAGGCCGTACTTTTTGCGCTCCTTCATTCTGGGGTCGCGGGTCAGGTAGCCGGCCTTCTTGATGGCGGGCTTGAGTTCTTCGTCAGCTTTCACGAGCGCGCGGGCGATGCCGTGACGGATCGCGCCGGCCTGGCCGGTGAAGCCGCCGCCGCGCACGTTCACGACTACGTCGAAACGGCCGGTGGTCTCGGTGAGCGCGAGGGGCTGGCGCACTACGGTCTTGAGGGTCTCCAGACCGAAATACTCTTCGATATCGCGCTTGTTGATGGTGATCTTGCCTTCACCCGGGATCAGACGAACGCGGGCGATCGCCTTTTTTCTTCTGCCGACTGCGTTGAAGCTTACATCTGACATTTGATTCGTCCTCCTCCCTGATTATTTCATCTCAAAGGTCTCGGGCTGCTGGGCGGCGTGCGGATGCTCACTGCCGGCGTAGACCTTGAGCTTCTTGAGCATTTTGCGTCCCAGAGGGCCCTTGGGGAGCATACCGGCGACGGCCTTTTTCACGGCAAAGCAGCTCTTGTTCTTGAGCAGGTCGCGGTATTTGGTCTCCTTCAGTCCGCCCGGATATCCGCTGTGATGATAGTAGATCTTCTCGTCCAGCTTCTTGCCGGTGAGAACGACCTTGTCGGTGTTGACGATGATGATGTAATCGCCGGTATCCACATGGGGAGTGAAGGTGGGCTTGTGTTTGCCGCGCAGCATCAGAGCCGCCTGGCTGGCAAGACGTCCCAGCACGACGCCGTCCGCGTCGATCACATACCATTTGCGCTCGACATCGGCGGGCTTGGCCATATACGTGTTCATGAAGATTCCTCCAAATCAATATATCAATACTGATGTCTCCGGCATGAGGTCAGCATGCCCGACAATTCATCAAACGCCCGGGGCTGTGAGCGGATTGACACGAAGGATATTATATAATGTTTCCAATGCCCGTGTCAATGCCCTACAAAAACTTAACCGAGGAGCTTTTTTCACCGGCATGAAAGGAATGCGGCACAGGGACAAAAACAGCAGGAAGGACAGCGAACGTTTCTTTCCTGCCGCCCCGGTTCATGCTATTTGGAGTGCATTCCTACTGAATGATTTTCCAAAAATCTGCAAAGTTTTCAGTACTACTGAAAACTTTGCTTGCATTGCTAATGAAAGTTTGCGCTTGACTCCCGCCAGGCCTTTTAGTAGAATAGCGTCGGAAATGCATAACGCTTTGGAGGCGGAAACCCGGATTGCGGAGGTAAAACATGGGACCGATCACCAAAATGTATCAGAAAAACTTCCTGCATCGGTATGATAAGGATGCGGCCATTCCGTACTACTGCGCCGCGGATTTTCCCGGCCTAGCATGTGCACGGGGCGCATTCCAAAACTCGAAAAATGTGACCTTACGGCATTTCACGTACTGGTATCCGGGATATGACCCGGGCAAGCTCATCCTGTTCTGCCCGGGCATGGGTCCCGGGCACACCGCGTATCTGGCGGAGATCGAGACCCTTTGCAGGGCAGGCTGTCGGGTCCTGACGCTCGACTATACCGGCTGCGGGGAGTCGGGCGGAGAACGCCTGCCGTCCGTAAACGCGCCTGTGTGCGACGCGATGGAGCTGCTTGGCCTCATCAGTCCCAAAGAGGAGGTCATCCCGGTAGGGCATTCCCTCGGCGGATATACCGCGCTTTGCATCGCCAACCTGTCTCCTGCCGTTAAGCGGGCGGTGATCATTTCCGGCTTTGTGAGCATTTCTGACGAGATGATCGGATTTTTGAAGCTCAGGCTGCTGGCCAACTGCGTAAAGCGGTTCGAAAAGAAGCTCGATCCCCGCTTTGGCCGGATCGACAACCGCACCTATCTCGCCTCCACAAAGGACAAGCTTCTGTGGATCCACTCGGCCGATGACCCGATGGTGAACTATAAGCACAACGCCGGGCAGGTGCTGAAAATGAACAACCCGAACGTGCGCGTCATTACGGCGGAAAACAAAAAACACAACCCGCAGTACACCTCTGAGGCGCTGAAGACCATGAACGCATGGATCGGCGAATACAGCCGCCTGATCCGCGAAAAGCAGCTCGATACGCCCGAGGCCCGAAAAGCTTATTTTGCCGACAAACCCATAGGGCGCATGACCGAGCAGGACCCTGAAGTATTCGAAGAGATCCTGCGATTTATCAGGGCGTAAGAGCCGGACAGCCGTTTTTTTCAGGCACTGGCTGCCCGTCATTGTGATAAAGCAACGGGGCCGGAACGGTCCCGTTGCTTTCGCAGGGCGGTCCGGAGGGGATCTCCCCTCCGATTCAATTTGCAGATCATGTTTTCCCTGCCCGTGCCGCGATCTTTCTGGCCATCGCCTCCAGCCGGTCATAGCGGCTTTCAAAGAACATCTTATGGCCTTCGCACAGGCGGCTCACGGAGGGATCGTCCGGGCTGATGGGTTCCCGGTCCCGCTTGCAGCCGCCGCGGCACAGGGGCAGCCAGCGGCAGGCGCGGCACCTGTCCGCCAGGGGAACGGACTCCTCGTAGAATTCCTGCTCCAGCGGCGACGCCTCCAGCTGCCTGAAGGTCTTCTCGTTTATATTCCCCAGGCGCCACTTGTCCAGCACGTAAAAATCGCAGGGGTATACGCCGCCGTCCGCTTCCACCAGAAAATACTGGCCGCAGCGGCCCGACATGGCGCAGTTTTCCGGCGGGTAGCCCATAAGCATGCTCAGCCAGTTATCGAAGGTGCGCACGCTAACAGGACGTCCGCCGAGAATGCATTCCTCGTACAGGTCGAAAGTCTCCGTGAGAAAGCGCCCGTAACTGGCCGCGTCCAGGGACAGCGGGCCTGTTTCGCCGTCAAAGCCGTCCAGGCACGGGATGAACTGCACGTAGCCGTGGGGCTTTAAGGCGTTGAAGGTCTCGCGGGGTCTTTCGGCAATCAGGCGGTTCACTACGCACAGCACGTTGTAATCCACATCGTTTTTGCGAAGCAGGCGCAGGTTTTCTGTCACCCGGTCCCAGGTGCCTCCGCCCTGGGCGCTTAGGCGGCAGGCGTCGTGGGTCGCTCGGCATCCGTCCAGGGATACGCCCACCAGAAAGCTGCCCTCGCGGAACAGCTCACACCATTCCTGATCGATCAGCCATCCGTTTGTCTGGATAGCCAGGTTCACCTTTACGCGGCCCCGGTCGTAGGAGCGCACCAGCTCCAGAAAGCGCCTGAAAAACGCCTTGCCTGCCAGGGTAGGCTCGCCGCCCTGAAAGGTGAAGTTCACGCTGCCCTCCGCGTAGGCGAAGGCCCGGCGCACGAGGCGCGAAAGGGTATCGTCGTTCATCACGCCGTAGGAAGCCACTTCCCGGCGGGAAGACACGTCCGAGTAAAAGCAGTACGCGCAGCGGAAATTGCACAGGCTGGAGGCGGGCTTGATCATGACGGTGAGCGGCGGCATGAGCTTAAGCCTCCTCCCGGACGCCGTATTTTTCCGCCAGGCGCAAGGCGGCTTCCGCCCGGCCCGTGGCCTTCAGCCGGCGGATGTAGGGCACGAGCCAGCCACGCGTGTGATACGGGCCGCCCTCCCTGAGCACCGTCTGCATGGGGTCCACGGCGGAGGGCGAGGAGAGCATCATATCGTCAAACCAGTCGAGCAGCATGTGCGCGCACAGATGGCACACCTCCGGGCGCTCGTGTTTGAGATCTTTGGTTTCGTGGGGATCGCTTTCCACGTCGAAGAGCATTTCGCGGTCAAAGAGCCGGAAGCCGTCGTGGTACGTGCGCACGTACAGGTATTGCTTCCAGCGCACCGAGCGCTGGCACACGTGGGCCATCTGGGAGAGGACGAGGAATTCCCGCCCCGTGTCCGCGCCGTCAGTGAGCGTGTCTGCCCAGCTTAAGCCGTCCCAGCGGGGCGAAGGCGCAACGCCCAGCATATCGGCCATCGTGGGCGCCAGGTCGAGATTATAATGGAAGCCCGCGTCCGTGCGCCCGCCGGGCAGGCCGGGCCATTTGACGATCATGGGTATGCGGCAGGTGGGCTCGTCGGCGGTGCCGTGCTCCGAGTATATGCCCAGCTCCCCCATGTTCTCGCCGTGGTCCGAGGTGATGATGACGGCGGTATCATCGTACACGCCCTGCTGTTTCAAAAGCGTCAGGATCTGCCCCACCAGGTGGTCCGCGTAGCGTATGCCCGTATCGTAGCCGTCCATCAGGCGCTTGAGGCCTTCCATGTCTGTAAAAGAGCCGGGCATGCGCCAGATCTCCGGGGATATCTGGTCGGTATACATGCCGATCTCGTTCATGCCGTGGGGGCTGGACAGACGCGCGTGGCTGTTCAGGATGTCCTGGTTAAGCCAGGTGTCCAGCGGCACGTCCCGGAAGGGCTCGCCGAAGCTTTTGGGCGCGCGGTAGGGCGTGTGGGGGTCCCAGAAGTGCACATGCAGGAACCAGTCGTCCCTGCTTTGGTTGCGCTTGAGCCAGTCCAGAGCCGCGGGAAGCACCTTTTCGCCGGATTCCCCGCCGCAGCCGCCCACGTTGATGCACTCGTTGAAGCCCGCCTGGAACCAGTAGGAGGAATGTCTCTCGGCGAAGGTGCTCACCGAAGCCGTGTACAGGCCTGCCCGGCGGAATACGTTGTGGAGGTTGTCCGTATCGGCGACGTCGCGAAAGTCCCGTTTCTCCCCGGTAAGGTACCGGTCCGCGGCGGTGCCGCCGTGCCCCACCGCGCCGTTGTGGATGCCGAACATGCCGGTGACGAGCGCCGCCCGCGAGGGAAGGCAGGGCGCGTCGGAGCAGTAATAGCGGTCAAAGCGCAGGCCCTCCCGGCACACCTCGTCCATGCAGGGCGTGGTGCTGCGTCCGTAGCCGTAGCAGCCCATGTGATCGGGGCGCAGGGTGTCGATGTCGATCATAAGGATGCGCATGTTCGTCCTCCCCGGGCCGAAGGCAGCCCTGTATGTAATAACGCCATATCATTCGACGCCTGCGGGCTTTTTTCCTGCAGGGAAGGCAGGAAATTACCGACGCCGGTCGGTGTAAACAGTTTTGTTCCGCATTCGTTACAGCGCGGGTGTATTTATTCATTGATCGTACACAGCATTGTAATGATTCCAAAATCCCTGTTTGCGTAAAATTTGGTATAATATTTCCAAAAAATAAGGGAAGGTGAACATATATGAAGAAATTCCTCTCCATCCTGCTGGTCGTGTGCATGCTGGCCTGCATGATGCTCACGGCGTTTGGCGAGACGGTGAAGCTGGCCTATTCCTCCGGCTCCGTCAAACTGCGCACCGGCGCCGGCACCAAGTATTCCGCCAACGGCGTGGTGAAGAACGGCGATACCATCACCGTTCTTTCCAAGGGCAAGAACTGGACGAAGATCCGCACCGCCGACAGCCGCGAGGGCTACATCAAGAACCTCTACATCGACGGCATCGGCAGCCACTACGCTTCCGGCACCACCTATACCGCCCACAGGACCGGCAAAGTGGTGACCAAGTATTCCTCCTCCACCGTGAACATGCGCGCCGGCGCGGCCCACTCCGAAGTCGCCATCGGCAAGCTCAAGAGCGGTGCCAAGGTGACGGTGCTGGGCAAGAACGGCTCCTGGTATCTGGTGGCCAACTCCTCCGGCACGCAGGGCTTCGTGAGCGCCAAGTACATCTCCGTGAGCGGCGGCTCCTCCGGTTCTTCTTCCACCACGGCAAAGGTGGCCAACTGCAACGCGGTGCATATGCGCTCGGGCAAATCCAGCACCAGCAGCATCGTAGCCACGCTGGCCAAAAACACCAAGGTGACCGTGCTCAGCAAGAGCGGTTCCTGGTGGAAGGTGAAGTACGGCTCCAAGACCGGCTACATCTACAAGAAGTACCTCAAGTAATACTCCGTCTGATCAGCTGTCCCGCGGGCACGCGTCTGCGGGACAGCTTTTTTCTTCGTTTGAGGTTTGTAAATTTTCGCCTCTTTGATTGACACCTGCGGCCGCCTGTGCTATTATATTCTGCGCGTGAATTGCGCGGTAGTAGCTCAGTTGGTAGAGCGCCACCTTGCCAAGGTGGAGGTCGCGAGTCCGAGTCTCGTCTACCGCTCGCGCGGGTGTAACTCAATGGTAGAGCGCCAGCCTTCCAAGCTGGATACGTGGGTTCGATTCCCATCACCCGCTTGCAAGATGCGCGCGGTAGTAGCTCAGTTGGTAGAGCGCCACCTTGCCAAGGTGGAGGTCGCGAGTCCGAGTCTCGTCTACCGCTTACAGGCACCTTTAGCTCAGTTGGTAGAGCACCTGACTCTTAATCAGGGTGTCCAGGGTTCGAGCCCCTGAAGGTGTAGGAAAAGCCCGAATTTCGGGCTTCTTTTTTATGATTACGAGCGCCTTCGCCTTTTGGCGGCGCGTTCATCCGGCGGGAGGTGAAAGCATGTCCGCAGAACGGGAAGACGGCGTTCATGCCGAAAAGCCGTCCCGCAGTACGTCCCAGCGCAAAAGGTATCTACGCGCCGCGGGCGTTCTGGCCTTCATCGTGGTGAACGCGCTGGTGCTGTTTTTCACCGCACGCTCGGATTTTTCCCGTCCCGGCGAAAAGCTTTCCTATTCCCTGGCCAGCGAGCACAGCCTCAGGAACGCCGCGTGCGCGCTTGGCTGCGTGGCGCTTGCCCTCGCCGCCGAAACGGTAAAATACCTTTTGATGATGAAGCGCCTGAAGCACCGCCTGTCCCTGCGCACAGCCTTCGAGGCCACGGCGCTTGGAAAATACTACGACTTCGTGACGCCCTTCGGCACCGGCGGGCAGCCGTTTCAGATCTGGTATCTGCATTGCAGCGGTTACAGCGGCGGCGCGGCTTCGGCCATGCCGCTGGCGGAATATATCACCAAGCAGAGTGCCATCGTGTTGATGTGCCTGGCCGCCCTTTCATTCGGCCGCGAGACGGCGGGCGCCCTGGGCATACGCATCGCGGCCTACGCGGGACTTCTGGCCTACATGCTGGTGCCTGCGATGGTGGTGATATCCGCCCTTTCCCCCTCCGCTTCCGCGCGGATCGTGGGCTTCTTCATGCACGTCGGCGCAAAACTGCGCCTGCTGCGCCATCCGGAAAGGACCGTGGAGCGCATAGAGGCCGCCCTCACCCGCTACTCTGACAGCCTGAAGCGCCTGGCCGCCGGACGCTGGCTGTTCGCGGTCCTGTTCGCGCTGTCGCTGGTGGGGCAGGCCGCCCTGTTCTCCATTCCCTACTTCGTGCTGCGGGTCTTCGGCGGGCATACGCCCTACCTGCAGGCCGTGTGCATGTGCGTGTACGTATACGCCTCCACCACCATCGTGCCAACGCCCGGCAACGCCGGAGCTGCGGAGGGCTCGTTCTACCTGCTGTTCGAGCAGATGGAGGGCTCGGGCCTGTTCTGGGCGATGCTGGCCTGGCGCTTTTGCAGTTATTACATCTTTATTCTGCTGGGGCTGGTGATCTACGCGGTGAAGCTGGCCGAGAATGCGTTTTCCTCCCGCCGGCACGAATAGCACCCGGGCCCGCCCGGGCGGCGTTCAGCGCGTGATCTCCATGAAGATGTCCTTCTCCGTGCAGTCATATTCGCGAAAGCCGCATTTTTCATACACGTGGATGGCCCTGGCGTTATTGGGGTAGACCTTCAGGAATATCCGCGCAAGCCCCAGGCTGTCAAAGCCGTAAGCCGTCATCGCGCGCACCGCTTCCTGCCCGTAGCCCAGGTCCTGCTTGTCCCCGGTGACGGCGATGCCCAGCTCTCCCGTGCCGTCCTTTACGTCCATCAGCTCAATATTTCCGATGAACGCGCCGCTTTTCTTTTCGATCATGGAGAAGAGAAAAGCGTTTTCTTCCCGCTTGCCGCGTATCCAGCTAAGTTCCTTGTCCTCCGGGATCGCTTCGGTCCTGTCGCCGATGAACCTGGCCACGCGCTGAATATCGTTGACCATGGCCAGGTAATCCTTCACCAGTTCCTCCGTGACCCTGACATAGCGGATGCTGTCCGATTCAAATACAGTTTCCATATCCATACCTCGTCTGAAATATAATGCGGCAGGGCGCAGTCTCCCCGTTTTTTGGGGGGTATGTGCCCTGCCGCGATGTGCCTTTGAACAGCCGCGCTTACTTCTTCACGCTGAAGGCGTACACCGTGCTGGAGCGGAAGGGCTTATCCTTATCCACCTTCATCAGCTGGAAGCCGTCCTCGCCCGCGTGGTGGATGGAGTCCGGCGCGCACTGGGTTTCCAGGCACAGCGCCCGCCTTTTGCCGTAGCCGCGCTTTTCCTGGGCGTTGAAGCGCCTTAAATGGTTGGCAGTGTACAGCTGCACGCAGGGCATGTCGGTGTACACGTCCATCACGCGGCCGCTGAGCCGGTCGTACACCCGCGCGGCGGGCCTCAGGCCCGTAAGGTCTACGGGTTCGGACAGGATGTAGTTGTGGTCGTAGCCCGCGCCCAGGACCATCTGCGCGTTCTCCTTTTCGCAGGCAAAGCCGTCGGCGAGCTTCTTGGGCTGCCTGAGGTCGAAGGGCGTGCCTTCCACCTTGGCCGCCTTCGTGGGGATGCTGCCGTCTTTAACCTCGGTGTAGCGGTCCGCGAAGATCTGCACCGTCTGCCGGTCCACCTTGGGCACGCGCCTGCTGCCCAGGCCCGCGATGTTGAAGTACGTATGGTTGGTGGGCGAAAGGAAGGACGTCTCGTCGCTCTCGGCTTCGTAGTCGATGCGCAGGGTGTTGCCCTCGTCGAACGTGTATTTTACCGTCACGCGCAGGTCGCCGGGAAAGCCGGTGTCCCGGTTTAAAAACTCGTGCTTAAGCGTGAGCACCGCCTTGCCCGCGTCCGCCTGGATCTCAGAATCCCACACGCAGGCGTGGAAGCCGAAGTCGCCGGAATGCAGAAGCGTCGTGCCGCCTTCGTTGGGTTCAAAGCGGTATTCCTTTTTTTCAAACTTAAAGCTCGCGCCCGCGATGCGGTTGCCCACCGGGCCGATCAGCGCGCCCAGGTAGCCGGGGTTTTTGATGTACTGTTTGGGATCGTCAAAGCCCAGCACCACGTTTTCAACAATGCCTTTTTTGTCGGGCACGCGCACGGCGATCACCGCGCCTGCCAGATCCGTGATCACGCAGGACGCGCCCTTGTCCGTGGTCATTTCGTATTTGAACACCTGTTTTCCGTACGCCCTGCCGAAGGGAGTTACCTTGATCTTCATAGTACGCCTCCGTATGATTTATGCTTTTTGAAATACGATCTTTCCGTTGGGAAAGCCTATGCCGTATCCGTCGAAAACAACATTGCTTCCCTCAAAGCTGAACCGGCCCTCCCAGGTATTCGGGTCGCCGGGCGAGCGCAGGCTGATGTACAGCGCGCGATCGCGCACGGCGTACATGCCGAAATAACGGGTGTTCCAGCTGCGCCAGCCGAACACCGCCGCGGGCGCGGGCTTTCCCCGGCCCAGATAGATTTCCGCGCTCTCCTCCGGGCTGCTGCCCAGGCGCAGGCGCAGCGTGCCATACGCGCTCCGGGCAAAGCTCAGATAGAAGTCCGTTCCGTTTATCTCGGCCTTGCAGGCATACTCCGGGATGCAGATGTCGCTTCCGTCATCCTCAGGCAGCAGGTACGACAAATCGGAGATGTCCTTTTTGAGCGCCTCCCATTCCGCGTCCGGCGAAGGCGCCGCGTCGAAGGCCGCCCATATATGATCCCGGAACAGCTTCATCTCAAGCCCCATATCCGCCGCGCCGCAGGTGACGGCCAGCACGGCGTCACGCTTTTCGTCCACCATGCAGATCTGGCCGTACATGCCGTCGCCGCGGAAACGGCCGTCCATGCAGCGCCAGAACTGGAAGCCGTAGCCCTGTCCCCATTCGTTGCCTTCCTGACGCTCGCCCTCGTAATTGGCGATGTGCTCCCGGGTGGCCAGCTCCATCCAGCCCTTGGGCAGCACCTGCTGGCCGTTCCACATGCCGTGATGCAGCAGGCACTGTCCGAAGCGGGCGATATCCTCACTGGACAGATGCAGCCCGAACCCGCCGCAGCACACGCCCTGGGGCGACATATCCCATTGCGGCTTTTCAATGCCCAGCTTTTCAAACAGGCGCGGCATCAGGTAATCGCGTATGTTCTGCCCCGCGGCCTTCTGCACCATGCAGCTCACCAGATACGTGCCCATGGTGTTGTAGTGGAAGTGCGTCATGGGCGCGTACTGAAGCTTATGGCTGAGCACGTGCCCTGCCCAGGTGACGCTTTGGTCAGAGGGCTGCGAGTCCGATTCGGGATCGAGGCCGGAGCCCATGCACAGAAGCGTTTCAAGCGTGACATTTTTCAGGTCGTCCCGCCCCTCCGGGATCTCCTCCGGCAGCACATTCCAAACGGAAGAATCCCACTTCAGCAGGCCTTCGCTCACTGCGAAGCCCGCCGCGGCGGAGCAGAAGGATTTGCTCAGGGAATACAGCGTGTGGGGCGTTGTGTCGTCGTAGGGCGCCCAGTTCATACGGCAAACGGTTTTGCCGTGTCTGAGCAGGATCAGGCTGTGAAACTGCACGCTGCCCGTCGCTTCCCGCGCCGCGCGGATGAATCCCCTGAGGCCTGCCGAAGATACGCCCGCGTCCTCCGGGCGTGACCAGGCTGCAAACGCGCTCATACCGTTACCTCCCGCGTGTTTCGTTAAACAACATTTTAGCAGACATCACCGCAAAAAGCAACACCGCCCTTGAATTGATGAAGGAAACAATGTATAATACTCCAGAACAAACAGCCGTCCACGGGAGGATAAGCCTATGCGTATACCGGAGATCGTGCTTGCGGGCTCGCCCTATGAAAAAGGCCTCATCCACGGCCACGAGTGCCGCGCGCAGCTGATGCGCTCCCTCGAGACTTACCGGCACCGCTACTACGTTTCCAAAAAGATCACCTGGGAAGACGCAAGGCTCATCGCCCGGCGCTTCTCAGGCCTGTTCACCGGCGAATACGCCCGGTATGCCGAGGAGATGAAAGGCATCGCCCAGGGCGGCGGGCTGGAATTCGAGGACGTTCTCGCCCTGAATCTGAGAAGCGAGATCCTGTATTCCGGCATCGCAAAACCCGGCGAGGCGGAGGGCGAATGCACGGCCTTCAGCGCGGTGTTCCCCGCAACGAAGGACGGCCACGCCCTGGCGGGCCAGACCTGGGACTTCACCCGCGCCCAGCGGGAGGCATCGCTCATGGCCAGAGTCCCCGCCGAAGGCGATACCCCCGCCATGCTCATGCTGCTGGAAGGCGGCATGGTGGGCGGCAAGGGCATAAACGGCGCGGGCATCAGCCTGACGCTGAACGCCCTCACCACAAAGAAAACAGATACCGGCATACCGCTGCACGTACGCATGCGCCGCGTACTGGAGGCAGGCAGCCTGAGCGCCGCCTACAGCCGCGCTACCGTGACGCCGATCCCCGTGCCCGTAAACCTCATCATCACCCACAAAGACGGCCTCAGCCTGTGCCTGGAGATGGACCCCGAAGGCGTGGACGTGATCCAGCCCGAAAACGGCGTGATCGTGCACACCAACCATTACATCGGTCCCCGCATGCGCCTGAGCCACGCCCACGCCGGCGCGGGCAGCACCTACATGCGTTTTCAGCGGATGCGGCAGCTGATGTATTCCAAGCAGAGCCTGACCCTTCAGGACCTCGAGCTTTTCTGCCGGGATCACAAGGGCTGGCCCACCTCCATCTGCGTACATCCGGAACCGGGCACGCCCCCGGAAAAGCTGCCCTATTCCGGCTCCACCAACCAGGCTTTCGTGACCGACCTCACTTTGGGACGCTTCCGCTTCGTGATGGGCAATCCCTGCGAAGGCGAATTTGAGGACTACTCACTTTAGGACGGAGTGTGGAGTCAGGAGTGAGGAGTCAGGAGTTTTGAATGGTTGTGAAGCGGCTTCTCGCATAGCCATGCCAAGCCCCTCACGCAAAAAACTCCAGTCCCCAAGCAAAACCACTCCGAATCCATGCAGCGCATGAAACAAAGTGAGGAGTCAGGAGTTTGAATAGTTTATCTGACGCACTCAACCATCAACTCCACACTCCTAACTCCTAACTCCTAACTTTTTGCGAGGTGCATCATCCCATGACTTCTCCCCTCTCCCTTTTCGCTGGTTTTGACGGCGGCGGCAGCAAGACCGCCTGCACGCTGTGCGACATTTCGGGGCGCATCCTGGGCGAGGGCGAGGGCGGCCCGTCCAACTATCTCTACTGCGGGGAGGATACCGCGCTTTCCTCCATGCAGGCCGCGCTGTGGGCGGCGTTTCGTGAAGCCGGGCTTGCCCCGGCGCAGCTGGAAGCCGCCTACGTGTCCTCCGCCGCGATACGCACCTACGACGGCGAAAAGCACAAACCCTTTTTCGCCCGCAGCGTGGACGCGCGCCGCCTGGTATGCGAGGGAGACATCTACCCCATCTGGTACGCCGGCGCGCGGGGCGAGCCCGCCGTGGTCAGCATCGTGGGCACCGGCGCGATCACCTATCTTTTCCGCGGAGCAGACTATATCCGCGTAAGCGGCTGGGGGCCGCTGCTGGGAGACGAGGGCAGCGGGTACGATATCGGCCTGGGCGCCGCCAGGCTCGCCATGCACATGCACGACGGACGCGCGGAGATGGAGGAAGCGTTCTTCCGGGCCGTGCTTGCCCATTTTGAGGTGACGGAAGCGCGGCTCATGATCGGTGCCGTCAAAACGGAAGACTCCCGCAAGCGCATCGCCTCGCTGGCCCGCACGGTATGCGCTCTGAGCACGCAGGGCAGCCCCTCCGCAAACAGGCTGCTGGACGATGCCGCCGAAGAGACGCTTTCCGCCGTGCGCGCGGCGCTCAAGCGCGACGGGCAGACCGACCGCCTGCCGCTGATCCTATCCGGCGGGCTGGTGACGCCCGGCTCCCTGATGACAGAGCGCATAACCCGCCTGGCGCACTGCGAAGAGCGCATCCTGCGCGTGACGCCCATCGATATAAAGCCCTCCCGCATATGCGCCGCGCTGGCGCTCAGGGAGGCGGGCGAAAACGAAGCGGCGGAAATGCTGCTGGCAAAAGCAGGCGGGCAAAAATGAAGCTCTTGAATCCGGACACACTCATCCTCCTGCTGAAAGCTGCCGACCTGCTTTTGCTGGTTTTTGCGCTGTACTCCGTCATCATGGCTTTCAGTGAGAAAAGGCAATTTGGCGCTGGCGAGGATGAGTACGGCTACGGACCGTGGCTGCCCGCAGTTGGACTGGTCCTGGCCGGTGCCGTCGCGGTGATCGGGCTGCTTCCCATCGAAGGCGCCTGGATGCTGTGCCTGGCTGTGATCGTGCTTTTGCGCCTGATCTGCGGCATGGCAAACAAAAAGCTTAGCTGGGATACGGATGGGTTTTGGTGTCGCACGGCCTTCAGGCGCAGCATACGATATGAATATGCCGATATCAGGCGGCCAAGAACCGTGAAATCAAACCGGGGATGCGTTTTCCGCTTTCGCGCCGGAAAACGCTTGATCCAGCTGAACGTGTTTCTCCCCTGGAACAGTTTCCTTTCGGCTTATGACGCCTGGCGCATCCGCAACGGACTGATGCGGGTCCGGCAGGAGGAAGAACGGCGCTGGCTGGAAAAGTACTGGCAGCACGGGCCGTTCCGAAGGAAGCTGGATCGCATCCCAAACGGTCTTGAGCAGTTGATCGTCCTGCTTGTTTTAGGTTTGATGCTGGCCGGGGCCTGCGTGTACGGTCTGCTGACGATCGACTCACAAGACATCTTGGGCTATATCGGCGGCGTTCTCGGGATCCTGGCCGGCATGGCTTTGCCGCTGACGTTTATTTATGCCGTGAGCCGCATGGATAAAAAGCTGCTCCGCGCGTTCGTGAAAGGCCGTATCCACGGTGACCCGGGCGCGCCGCCGAAGCGATACCGAAGGAAAAACTAATATCCCATTCCGGAAAGGAAAGCGAAACAAATGCGCATCGGCTTTTCCAGAAAGTGCATAACGCCCCCGGACAGCTGCCGCATGGCGGGCTTCGATCTGAGAACGCAGCCCTCTGAGGGAGTGCTGGACGGGCTGTACGTAAGCTGCGCCGTGCTCGTGCCGGAAAAGGGCATGAAGCTGGCATTTCTGTCCTTCGATCTGCTGGGGCTGCCCCGGGAGGAATGCTTAAGGATCGCCGGGGAGCTGAAGCCGCTGGGCTTCCCCTCCTGCTGGTTCGTATGGATCTCGGCCACCCACACCCACGCCGCGCCCTCGCACGTGTTCGGCCGGGAGGGCGCTATGGACGAGCCCTACCTTACGCTGCTGCGCGCGCGGGCAAAGGAAGCCGTGCAGGAGGCGCTGGAAAGCGCCGGGCCCTGCGAGGTGATGATCGGTACTGGCGAGGCAAACGGCATCGCCTCCTTGCGGGACGTGCCGCGCGAGCGCTCCGCCTGCGCGATGCCGCTGTTTGCGCTGAAGTTCGTTGGGGCAAGGGAAACGCTGCTTGCCCGCTTCAGCTGCCACTGCACAGTGCTGGACGAAACGAACCTGCTGATCTCTGCAGACCTTGCCGGCGCGGCCCGAAAAGCCCTGGGCATGGACGCCGTGCTTCTGAACGGCGCATGCGCCGACCTCTCCACGCGCTATACGCGCTTGTCCCCTTCGCCCGAGGAGCTTACGCGCCTGGGCGGGGAGCTGGCAGGCGCGATTCAGGGGCTTTCTTTCCGTCCCGCCGACCGGCGCTTTCGGCATATCGTCAGGCTCGGGAGTCATGTAGAGCTGCCCCAAAGCCAGCCGCTTTGTCCCGAGGACGCGGAGCGGCTGCGGCAGGAGGTTTCAGCAAGACTGACCGAGTGCCGGGACGCCGCCCGGCAGAGGGAATTGCGCTCCATTCTGGCGGTGCTGAACCGGCCGCCCAGGCCAAGGGAGAAGACGCGTCTGGTGGATATACGCGGCGCGTTCCTTCTGGGCACCGTGCTGATCGGCCTGCCCTTTGAAATGAACATGGCCGACGCCGAGAAGCTGGAGCGCGAAATGAGCAGGATCTGCGGCTGGCGGGTATATGTGATCTGCTACACCGGCGGCTACGACGGCTACCTGCCAAGCGGAAAGCCCATTACCGCCGACAGCAATTATCAGGACATCGCCTCCCCCTATGCGCCCGAAGCCATCGGGATACTCTACCACGAGATCGAATCGATGGTAAGGACGATAACGGGAGTAAGGTAGGAATGTGAAGTTAGGAGTGTGGAGTTGCGGATGAAACGCCTGCGGCGTTTCCTTGTTCCAAAGGCCTGCACCGCTGCCGCATTACACCCCCACCAACTCAAACTCCTGACTCCTGACTCCTAACTCCTGACTCCTAACTCCTGACTCCTAACTCCTAACCCCTAACTTCTTCTTGCATCTCAACCCGCTTTTGGAGGTTTTGAATATGAACAAAGACTACTTGAACAGTCTCCGCCGCCTGCTGGACAGGCTGGAAAAGACCCAGGAAAACGCCGTCGACCGCGTAAGCGACATCTGCGCCGGGCGCGTCGCGCGGGGCGGCCTGATGTACTTCTTCGGCACGGGCCACTCCCACATGATCTGTGAGGAGCCCTTTTACCGCGCGGGCGGCCTGGCCTGCGTGTACCCGATACTGGAGACCGACCTGATGCTGCACGAAGGCGCCAGCAAGTCCAGCTTCTACGAGCGGCTGCCGGGCCTGGGCGGCGCCGTGATCGACAATTCGCCGCTGGGCGAAAACGACGTGCTGTTTCTGATCTCCAATTCCGGGCGCAACGCGGTGATCGTGGACGCGGCCCTGAGAGCGAAAGAAAAAGGCGCGTTCACCGTGGCGATCACCTCCATAAACCACTCCTCCTCCGTTACCAGCCGCCATCCGGGCGGGAAGCGCCTGTTCGAGGTGTGCGACTGCGTGCTGGACAACGGCGGCGTGCCGGGCGACGCCTGCGTGACGCTGGAAGGCCTTCCCCAGCCCATCGCCCCCACCTCCACCGTGCTGGATACCACGCTGGTGAACCTGGTGGCAATCGGCACCGCTCAGAAACTTCTGGAAAAAGGCATCGTGCCGCCGGTGTTTTTGAGCGCCAACACCGACCAGGGCGACAAAGCCAACAAGAGCATCATCGAAGAGTACAAACGCAGGATCCCCCTGCTGTGATAAAGAAAGGAATGAACCCACATGTCTGCAAAGAAGAACGGCGCCCACGCGCACACCTACAAAAAGCAGGTAAAGGAAGACTTTTTCGGCTTCAACAAGCTGCCCGAAAAGTGGCAGAAGCCCGCAAAGATCGCCTCCGTCGCGGTAGTGGCGATCCTGCTCATCGCGCTGATCCTGGACCAGTTCGACCTGCTGCACTGGATGGGCGGGCGGCTGAGGTACTATAACGGCAAAGTCTATGGCGTTTCCACCCCGGACAACAGCGAAGGCCCGTACACGCTAGTGGCCAAGCGGGGCAGCGGCAACAGCGCCAAATACTATGCGGCCGGCAGCTTCACCGAGCCCGGCGATGGCTATACACGCGACGATGATTATGTAAGAACCACTGACGAATACGCCCGTGAGTACTACTATCGTCCAACCGAAGACAAGGGCGTATATCTCTACTCTGTTCAGGGCGTGTACTCTGACGCGAAGGAGCGCCACGAATCCGATATAAACACCAACACCTCCGTCCAGGATGACGGCAGCACGGTCTTCACGGGCGAGGAGTTTGAAGGCGTCAACGCCCAAGGCCTGAAGTATTACGGCATCGTTCGCGAGCCTTTCCGCGAGTCCGGCGATACCAGCACCCCCATCCACAAGATGTGCCTGACCTTTGTGGAGAGCGACCCGGATCACTGTGTGATGATCGGCGTATTCGCCCGCGCCCGCACCGTGGCGGGCCTTGCCGACGACGAGGCCATCATCCAGACCGCCCGCGAATTTGCCGACCTGATCGGCAAACCATAATAAGCAGCAGCGGACAGCATACCATCGTATACAAATTCCCGGCAGACGAAAAGGTCTGCCGGGAATTCTTTTCTGCAGCCGTCAATGGGCGTTACGCGCTTGCGCGGCGGGCAAACATCCGTCCGCAGTCGGCGATGAAGCGCATCATGCTGTCCATCACGGCGCCGTCCACCTGGTTCCATACGTTGAAGGTCTCGAAAGACAGCGTCTTCTGATAGCGGATGGCCTTCAGGCCTTCGCAGAAGCGGTCCCAGTCCAGCACGCCCATATACGGGGCCAGGTGCTGGTCGTTCTTGCCGTCGTTGTCGTGGATGTGGAAGGCCGATATGCGGTCTCCCAGTTTGATCAGCGTCTCCTTGGCGTCCAGGGAGCACAGCAGCATATGGCCCGTGTCCAGGCAGAAGCCGAAGCACTTTTCGCCGGCCAGGGCGTTCAGGGCGTCCACATACTCGCAGGCCTTGCTTATGTCCGAGCAGCAAGCCGCGTAGATCTTGCCCTTGTAACCTGTGAACATGTTTTCCAGGCACACGGTTACGCCGCACTCCTTCGCCACGGGGATCAGGGCGGAGTAGCTCTCGATGTTCAGGTCCCATTCGTCCTGGGGACTCAGCTGCTTATCGTAGCCCAGGAAGAAGGGATGGATGATGAGGTTGCGGCAGTTCATCACGTCGCAGCCGCGGATCATGTTTTTGAGCACTTCCAGCATGCTCCGGTTGGTCTCCGGGCTGGCGTACACATAGCTGGGGAAGGGCGCGTGGGCCTGGTAATTGTCCACACCGTACTTTTTGGCGGCCTCCGCCCAGGGCCTGAACAGCTCCATGCAGTCCCTGCCGCCCCTTACCAGCACCTCGGGGATCTCGTTATGGGCGATGGCCGAATACCCAAGCAGATGGTCGATATTGGCGTCCACCGCGTCAAAGCCCCATTCCTTTACCTTGCGATAGGTCTCGTCGACGCCGAGCCTCTCCTCCGGCCCGCCGGTCTGGACTGCGATCCTGTTCATATTATCCGCCGCCTTTCTTATTGAAATCTGAATGTGATCTTCTTTTCCGCAAAGCCCTTCACCTTCACGCGCAGAACAGCCTTTGCCGGCTCCTTCGGCGCGCGCACGGCGATCAGCATGTGGCCGTTGTGCATGGGAAGGCGGGACGAATCGCTGTAGTCGCGCTCCGCCAGGGCGTCGCCGTTGTCAATGGCCAGCAGCTCGCCCGCGCCGTCCAGCTTCACGCGCGCCTCAGGGCGCACCATTTCGCAGGGCCGTCCGTACGCGTCCACCAGATATACCTCCGCCAGCGCCACGCTCTTTCCGTCGGCGGGAAGCGCAGTGTCCTCACAGATCAGGCGCACTTCCTTGGGCTCGATGTCGCTGGTCAGCATGTCCTCGGCCACCTTGATGCCGTTCATGTAGCCTTCGGCCACCAGCTTTCCGCGCCAGTGGCAGATGCGGAAGTGGATCATGCCGTCCTTAAAGTCTTTCAGATAGCCGGTGTGGGCGGTCTCGCCGTTCTGGTAAAGCTTCACCGTGTCGCAGTTGGTCATCACCGCCACGTGCTTGATCTTGCCGGGCTCGTTATAGTCCCAGTGCGCCCGCATCTGCGGAAAGCCCCACATGCCCCGCGCCATGTCCCAGGGCTCGCTTTCGTCGTACACAGCCAGCTTCAGCACGGGCTCGCTCTTCATCTGCGCGGCGGCGTACCAGCCGCGCTTCTTGGGCTCGCCCGTGGAATCCATCAGGTTGCCCGTCCAGCCCCGGCAGGGCCAGCCGATGCTTTCGCCCAGATAGTCGCAGCCGGCCCAGACGAAGGAGCCGCACACCCAGGGATACTGTTTGACCGTGGCGTATGGCGGCTCCCAGTCGACATCCGCGGTGTTGAGCGCCCGGGGATCGAAGCGGTAATACGTGAACACCTCGCTGCCGATCACAGGCAGGCGCATGCCGTACTCGCGCATCTTGGCGTACATCTGCTCCATGTAGTTTCCCATGAACACGTCCACGATTTTGGCGTAGCGCATCACCGCGTCCAGGCGCACCGTAAGGGGTGAAGAATCGTTAAAGCCCTTCATCACGAAGCCGTTGAGCGCGCAGCTGACGCCCCTGGTGGGATCGAGGGAACGCACCTTGTCCGCCAGGAGCTTCAGTGTGGAATAAAAGGCCTCGGAGTACTGGCCCACGATCTCGTTGCCTACGCTCCACAGGATGACGGAGGGATGGTTCCGGTCGCGGCGCAGCATGACCTCGATCTCGCTGAGCCTTTCTTCGTTGGTGATCAGGTCGAAGTACAGGCCGCTGTGCTCCCACTTGTCGCAGTATTCGTCGATCACCAGAAAGCCCATCTCGTCGCACAGGTCGTAGAATTCCTCGCACATGGGATTGTGGGAGGTGCGCACGGAGTTGATGCCCAGGGTCCTGGCCTTTTTGAGCCTGTGCCGCCAAAGCTCGATGGGCACCGCCGCACCCAGGGGCGCCCAGTCGTGGTGGTAATCCACGCCCCAGAGCTTGGTGGGAACGCCGTTTAGCAGAAAGCCCTGCTCGCCGTCGAACACCGCCGTGCGCACGCCGAAGCGCACAGTCTGGCAGTCCAGCTCGGCATCGCCTTTATACAGCTTTGCCGTAAGGGTATACAGGTTCGGCGCGTCCGTTCTCCACAGCCGCATTTTGGGTACCGTTGCGTATATCTCGTTTTTGCTTTCGGCGGGACAGCGCCGGCTGAAAACCGGCTGGGCGCCTTCGCCGCCCGTAACGCTGAGCTCCAGCTCGAGGCCCGCGAGCTCGCCTTCGTTTTCCGCTTCGATCAGCAGCTCCGCGTCGCTCTCCGTTACCCTCCCGACCGGGGCGATGGAAACGGGCGTGGCGCGCACGAACAGGCCGTCGTGGCGGATGTGGCTCTTTTCGTCCACCATCAGCCAGACATTGCGGTATATGCCCGCGCCGGAATACCAGCGGTCTCCTCCGCCGCAGACCATGTCCCTGCCCACCGTGTTGTCCACGCGTACGGCCAGCAGGTTGTCCTTGCCGTAGTTCAGCTTCTTCAATACCGCGATGAACGGGATGTAGCCGTATTTCTGCGACGCGATCTTCTCGCCGTTCAGATATACCTCGCAGAAACGCTGCACGCCGTCGAACAGCACGCGCACGAGCTTGCCCTTCCAGGCCTTGTCCGCGGTAAAGTGCCAGCGGTACACGCCCACTTCCTCCCGGGGAAAATAGCCCTGCGCGCCGCTGCCGTGGGCGTCGGGCGTACGGGGATTGAACACCTGCCAGTCGTGCGGGAGCGTAACGCGGCCAAACGCCTCCTCCCCGTATCCGGGAGTGACCGCCGCGGGGTCTTCCGTCTTTGCGAATAACCAGTTCTCACAGATGAGCCGCCTGTTTTGTTCCATATCCGCCTCCGTGGCATTATTGCGCTTTTCCCTGCGGTGCAGGGGCGCAAGCGCGATTTTCCGAAGACCATTATACCCGCGCCCCGCCGAATTGTAAAGCCGGAATTTGGCCTTTGCGGCACAGCAAAACAAGCCTGCACTTGACATGGCCGGGCCGGAAACTTATAATTTCAAAGCACAGCATCAGCCGCAGGATAAACATCATACCATCCTGTGTCTGCTGTCAATCGACAAGATAGGCAGCAAGAATTTCGGAAATCCGAAATTCAGGGTGGTTTGGAGGGGCCGCAGCCCTTCCGACCTTAATCCGCAGCGCCGGCATGTACGGCGCGAGGAGAATTTTCATGAAGGCGAGCTTGCCCGCCGGGAATGAAAATTCATACCTTACAGTTTTTACGCCCGGAAAATCCCGCAGGATTTTCAGTAAAAACTGCAAAACTCAAGCCGAATGAAATGCATTTTCAATGCATTTCATTCGAGGGGCTGTGCAACAGCCCTGCAGAGAACCGGAGGTCAGCATGCACACGGTAACGGTAAAATTCGGCGGAAGCTCCCTGGCAGACGCGGAGCAGTTCAGAAAGGTCAGAAGCATCTTGGACGCGGACCCGGCCAGGCGCTTTGTGGTGGTGAGCGCGCCGGGCAAGCGCTTTACAGAAGATATCAAGGTGACCGACCTTCTGATCGCCTGCTGGGACAAGGCCCGGGCCGGTGAAAGCTTCGATGCGGAGCTGAAAACCGTGGAAGCGAGGTTTTCGGACATCGCCGAAGGACTGAACGTACCCTTCGACATCAGCACGGAGATCAGCGTGATGCGCACCGCCCTTCTGGCGATGCCCTACCGGGATTACGCTCTGAGCCGCGGAGAATACATCTGCGCCAAGCTCATGAGCGCCTATCTCTCCCTCCCCTTTGTGGACCCCGCGCGCGCGATACGCTTCACGCCCGACGGCGCATGGGACGAGGAAGCTACACTGCGCAGCCTGACCCGGGCGCTGGATGGTCTGGACGGCGCAGTGATCGCCGGCTTTTACGGCAGCCGCCCCGACGGTTCCATACAGACCTTCTCGCGCGGCGGCTCGGACGTGACCGGCGCCATCGTGGCCCGGGCGACGAACTCTGAGCTGTACGAAAACTGGACGGACGTAAGCGGTCTTTTGGCCGCCGATCCCAGAGTAGTGGAAGCAGCGGAGACCGTGGACGCCATCAGCTACCGCGAATTGCGCATCCTGAGTTATATGGGCGCGTCGGTTTTGCACACGGACGCGGTAAAGCCCCTGCGCGCCTGCGGGATACCCATCAACATCCGCAACACGAACCGGCCGGACGATCCAGGCACGCTGATCGTACCGCACCTGCCGGAAGAGCACGACCGCCGCTCGGTGACGGGCGTGGCAGGTCGCAAGGGACTTAGCGTGGTGCAGGTGGAAAAGACCATGGTGTCCGACGGCGCGGGCTTTACGGCGGTGCTTCTGGACATCTTCAAGGCCCACCGCGTGCCCTTCGAGCAGTGCCTGACAGGCATAGACACCATATCCATCGTGATCCGCTCCGACCTGTTCGCACCCAAGCGCGAGGTGATCCTGGAGGCGATACGCAGGACCCTGCGCCCTGACACCCTGCAGGTGCGCGACCGCCTGTCCATGATCACGGTGGTGGGCGAAAACGCTTCGGACGACGACAATATGACCGTGCGGCTGCTTCTGGCGGCGGCGGAGGAGGGCGTGAGCATCAGCACCATCAACCAGGGCGCCGGCCGCCTGAACCTGATCCTGGGGGTAAACGAGTGCGATTACGAGCGCACCATCCGCGCCCTGTACCGGGAGATCAAGAAGAGCGGTAAGTCGCGCTGAGTATATCTGCGTTTGGTAACCCCTTTTTATTCGCCGAAGTGTGTCTTCTCGGTTCTGGACGGCTCAATTAGTTCTTGACATATGTGCGGTTTTCCGTATATAATAAGTATGGCAACCATCATAATTTTCAAGGAGGTTTTTTATGAAGCTTACCAGAAAACTGGCCCTCGTGCTGACCGTCGCGCTTCTGGCGACCATGTTCGCCTTCGCGCCCGCCATGGCTGAGGATGTCACCATCCGCGTAGCCCTGTGGGACTACAGCAACACCGAGTACTACAAGACCATGATCAACGGCTTCAAAGAGGCCAACCCCGGCATCGACGTGGAGATCATCGAGTTCTCTGCCGCCGAGTATTCCGACACCATCGTGGTGAAGATGGCTGCCAAGGAAGACTACGACGTCATCTTCATGAAGGGCCTGCCCGAGATGGCCGCGCTGATCAACCAGGGCAACCTGATGCCCCTGGACGAGCTGGCCGAAGGCTACGACTTCGCCCCCTACGGCGGAACCGAGAAGAGCCTCACCGTGGACGGCGTGCTCTACGGCATGCCTTTCCGCAAGGACAACAACCTGATCTTCTACAACAAGGACCTGTTTGACAAGGCCGGCGTTGACTATCCCACCGACGGCATGACCTTCGACGAGTACATCGATCTGGCCAGAGAAATGACCAGCGGCGAGGGCGCGAACAAGGTATACGGCGCTCATGTACACACTTGGGGCTCCAACGTATACCAGTATGCCCGCTTCTCCGAGGAGTATGTGTACAACGACGCTTCCACCTGGAAGAACCTGATCCCCTACTATGAGGGAATCCTGGCTCTGCAGGAGGAAGGCTGCGTGCAGGACTTCGGCGCCCTGAAGAGCGGCAACATCCACTACTCCGGCGTGTTCTACAAGCAGGAAGCGGCCATGATGCAGATCGGTACCTGGTACATCAACATGCTGCTTGAGAACGTGCCCAACGAGGACAACGGCATCGCGTCCTTCAACTGGGGCGTCTGCTCCATGCCCAACAACTACGGCATCACCACCGAGAACGTAGTAGGCGGCATCACCCCCGTGTCCGTCGGCGCGTACGCCAAGCATCCCGAGGAAGCCTGGAAGTTCCTGGCCTACATCACCGGTGCCGAAGGCGCTCAGATCCTGGCCAAGACCGGTATCGTGCCCGCCTGGGCCGGCCAGGAAGTGCTGGACATCTTCGATCACTTCCGTGACGATCATCCCAACGCTCCCGAAGGACTGTCCAAGTACATCTCCGGCTCCAACTTCATCATCGAGCAGCCCATGGACGCCAACGGCAAAGCCATCGCAGCCGTGGGCGACGAGATGCACTCCGCCATCATGACCGGCGCGATGGGCATCGAAGAAGCCATCGCCGAGTACGCCGCCAAGGCAGTAGCGGCCGGCGCTTCCGAAGGCGAATAAGCTGCAAGACTGAATGCCCTGCGGGGCATCGGGCGGGAGCCCCGATCTCAATCGGGACTCCCGCGCTTCTTAATCCGTTACAGGAGGCGAGCGCATGACCTCAATCCAAAAGACCCGGCGGCCCGGCGCGAGGATGCACCTAAAGCGCGAGATCACGGCCTATCTGTTCATAGCGCCGAACTTCATCGGCTATATGGTGCTCACCTTCGTGCCGATCATCCTCTCTTTCGTATACAGCACCTTCGACTGGAACCTGGGCGTGTACAAGGCATATACCGGCATCGCCAATTACCGCTACATGTTCTTTGAGGATCTGGACTTCTGGAAGGTCGTCTGGAACACCTTTTACTACACGATCGGCACCGTGCCGGTGTGCCTGATCCTGTCGCTGCTTCTGGCGATGCTGATGAACCAGCAGCTCAAGGGAAAGACCTTCTTCCGTTCGGTCTTCTTCTTCCCCTACGTAGCCTCCCTGGTGGCGGTAGCCGTGGTGTGGATGGCGCTGTTCAACCCGGACAAAGGTCCTGTGAACGAGATCCTGATGTCGCTGGGCATCAGCGACCCGCCCCGCTGGGCCGGCTCCGCGGAATGGGCCATGCCCACCATCATCGGCCTCACCATCTGGAAGCAGGCCGGCTACTACATGGTGGTATACCTGGCCGCACTGCAGGGCGTGCCCACCGAGCTGTACGAGGCGGCCCGCATGGACGGCGCCAACGCCTTCCAGCGCTTTGCCCACGTCACCTGGCCCATGGTGACGCCCACCACCTTCTTCGTCACCATGATGCTGATCATCGGCACCTTCAAGTCTTACGACATCATGTACGTGACCACCCAGGGCGGACCCGGCGTTGCCACGAAGGTGCTGGCGTACCACATTTACAACAACGCCTTCGTGTACAACAAATACGGCTACGCCTCCGCGCTGAGCGTGTTCCTGTTCGCGGTGGTGCTGGTCATCACCCTGATCCAGTTCCGGGGCGAGAAGCGCTTCACCAACTACCTGTAAGGAGGCGGCATCATGACGAATACCGAACATATGGCGCCTAAGCGCTTCATTCCCTCCAAGGCAGTCGGCAGGACGCTCCTGTACGTGCTTTTGATCGCAGGCTGCGCGGTGATGCTTCTGCCCTTCGCGTGGATGATCTCGTCCTCCCTCAAGACCGAGGCGGACGTGTTCACCTTCCCCATCCAGTGGATCCCCTCCAGCCCCCGCTGGAAAAACTACCAGCTGATCTGGGAAAAGGTGCCCCTGCTGAACGGCTTCAAGAATTCCACGATCCTCACCATCTGCACAATGGTGCTGCAGATTGTCACCTCTTCCCTGGCGGCCTATGCCTTCGCGAAGCTGGAGTTTACCGGCCGGAACTTCCTGTTCCTGGCATATGTCACCACCATCGCCATACCCTGGCAGGTATACATGGTGCCCCAGTACATCATGATGGCCTCCTGGCAGCTGACCGACAGCCTGATCGGCATCATCATCATGCACGCATTCACGGCTTTCGGCGTGTTCATGATGCGGCAGTTCTACATGGGCATACCCAACGAGCTGCTGGAGGCGGCGCGCATCGACGGCCTGAGCGAAGCGGGCATATGGGCGCGCATCATGGTGCCCCTGTCCAAGCCCGCTGTGGCCACGCTGGCGATCACCGCCTTCGTGTTCGAGTGGAACGACTTCATGGGGCCCCGCATCTACCTGTCCTCCACCAGCAAGCAGACCCTGCAGCTGGTGCTGCGCCTGTTCAACACCCAGTATTCCTCGAACTACGCGCAGATGATGGCCGCGGCCACCGTGGCGCTGATCCCCGTGTTCATCCTGTTCTGCTTTTTGCAGCGCTACTTCGTGCAGGGCGTTGCCACCAGCGGCCTCAAAGGATAGCACAGGCAGAACCCTTTTGCATGAAACGCTTTCCCTCCGGCTTGGCAGGGAAAGCGTTTTGTGTTATAATGCGTATCGGATATATAATGCGCACGGAGGAACAGAGCATGGGCGTCGGAGACATTTATTCCGGGGACATATCGCTTGAGAGAAATATGCGGCAGGTCACGAACCCCTACCTGCCAGGCTGGGAGTACGTACCGGACGGAGAGCCCTACGTGTTCGACGGCCGCGTTTACGTGTACGGCTCCCACGACTTTTTCGGCGGCAGCGTGTACTGCATGGGCGACTATGTGTGCTGGTCCGCCGACGAAAACGACCTGGGCACCTGGAGATACGAAGGCGTGATCTACAAAAAGTCCCAGGACCCGTACAACGCAGACCTGCAGGGCAACCTGTACGCGCCGGACGTGGCGAAGGGCCCGGACGGGCGGTATTATCTGTATTACGTGCTGAGCAACCGCGGCACCGTGGGCGTGGCGGTGTGCGATACGCCCGCCGGCCAATACCGCTTTTACGGATACGTGCACTATGAAGACGGGACGCTTCTGGGCGACGGAAAGGGCGACGAGCCCCAGTTCGACCCCGGCGTGCTGGTGGAGGGAGAAAACGTTTACCTGTATACAGGCTTCTGCGCCCGGGGCGACAAAAGCCGCCACGGCGCCATGGCCACCGTGCTTTCTTCCCGGGACATGCTCACCGTGAAGCGCGCCCCCGTGTTCGTGGCGCCGGGCTGCGAATACAGCCGGGGCACCGGCTTCGAAGGCCACGAGTTCTTCGAGGCGCCTTCCATACGCAGGATATTCGGCAAGTACTGCTTTATCTACTCCTCCATCCTGTGCCACGAGCTGTGCTGGGCCGTAAGCGACAGCCCCACGGAGGGCTTCCGTTATATGGGCGTGTTGGTGAGCGGCTGCGACAAAGGCATCACTTTGGGCGGAAAGCCGGCGGACCGGCCCCTGTACTACACCGCCAACAACCACGGCAGCATCGTGAAGATCGCGGGCGGATGGTACGTGTTCTACCACCGCCACACCAACGGCACCAACTACAGCCGCCAGGGCTGCCTCGAAAAGCTGAAGCCGGAAAACGGCTTTATCCCCCAGGCGGAGATCACCTCCTGCGGCTCCGTGCGGCCCCTGCGGGGCGAGGGCGAATATCCCGCTTACATCGCCTGCAATCTGTTTACCGATACCGAGTGTACCTACGTGCCCTGGTCCGGCTGGATGGACGACCGCTTTCCCAAGATCACCCAGGAATGCACGGGCGAGCATCCCGGCAGCTTCATCGCCAATATGGCTTCCGGTGCCACGGCAGGGTTCAAGTATTTCGAGCTGAACAGCGTGAAGGCCGTCAGCGCACGCGTGATGGGCTACGCCCATGGGCGCATGCTGGTAAAGACCGCGCCGGACGGCGAGGTGTGCGCGTCGATCCCCGTACACTACGCCAACGTATGGTATGACGCCGAAGCCGAAGCCTGCCTGCCGGACGGCGTGCACGCGCTGTACTTCAGCTTTGAAGGCGAGGGCCGCGTGAACTTCTCCTCCTTCCGGCTGATCACGGAAGAAAGCTGACAGCGCTTTTACAAGCAAAGCCCCGGAGAAATGCGCTTCCTCCGGGGCTTCGTTTATCTGTTCTGCTTTCTCAACATCAGTCTTCCGAGACAAAGCGGAAGGACAGGATGTCCGTCTGCGTAAGTTCGGTCTTCTCCCCCGCGCCGGGCAGCACCTTTTCCTTCGTGCCGTACTTGCCGTTATCGTACACGGTGTTGTAGGGCAGGGCGCTCAGGGGCTTGGTGGAGGCCGAGACGCGTTCGATCCGGTCGCAGGCGGTGTTCATGGCGAATTCCTTTGTTTTCTCGCCGGCGCTCAGGGTAAACCGGCCTCGCAGGCAGTCAAAATCCACTCTGAGTTCCGTTACGCCCGCGTACTCCGTCCAGGGCTCCGCGCGCCCCGCGGCGCGCACGCAGATCACGCCTTCGGCGGTAAAGTACACTTCCGCCGGTGCGCCGCCCGCCTCGTCGTGCAGGGCCACGCACACTTCGCCTTTGGCGCACACGGGCCCCACCCGCAGCGTGAAGGCCGCGCTGCCCTTTGCGGAGGGCTTCACGCAGCGCTCCGCCAGCGCTCGGTCGTACGGGTCAAAGTCCGCAAGCCTCATTCCGCCGTCCGTCATCCGCACGGGGGCCCAGACGGGCGAATACACATTCCAGCGCCGGGGCAGCTCATTTCCCGCAAAGTGCTCGTCTATCGTGCCCTCGGCAGGCGCGTCCCAGTCTGCCTCGATGTGGCTGATCCAGATGTCTTCCTTGTTGTTGCTGTAGGCCAGATGGATGCGTCCGTCAGGCGCCTGCGGGTTGCGCTCGCATATGCCGCGCATATACTGGGGCCCCAGGTTTTTGTCGATACCGCCGTAGCGCTGCGGGGACATATACCCCGTGACCGCCGCCATGCCGCCGAAAACGCGGCCGTCCGTTCCGCCCACGATGGCGATGGGCCAGCGGTGCTGCCCATCCGGCGTGGGGTTGTACATGAGCGCGAACCTGCCGTCCGGCGTGCGCTGGCCCCACACCTTGCCCGTGGAGGTCCTGAGGGTGGGATTGGGCACGATCTTGCTCCATGTCCTGCCGCCGTCTTTGGAATCCATGGACACGCCGTGCTTGAACACGGTGATCATCTCATCGTCCTTCACGGTATAAAAGCTCGCCGCCTGGCGCAGGGGTTCGGGGAAGAGCGTTTTGTCGTTGCGCTGCTCCTCGTACATCTGGTTGACCACGGGCCGGTCGTTCAGAAGTTCCCGGCAGGCCGAGATCAGCTCTTCGTCGCCGCTGTTTTCATAAAACTCGAACTGGGGCGCGGTCATACGGGTATAGCCCGCCACTTCATTGTACATGAGGAAGCAGATCTCCCCCAGCCTTCCGTCCGGGTAAATGCGCCTTACGGCGCGCCCCACGCCCCAGCCGTCGCAGGGAGCGCACAGGCGCCGGTCGTGCACGATGCCGTAAAAGGACAGAAGCAGCATCACGCCGTTGGGCGCGCAGTAAAAGCCCATGCGCTGGTGCGGCACGGTGAGGATGCTTTCGGGCATATTCTCCGAGCGGGGGCCCCGATAGCAGCCGAGGCTCACCTCGATCGCGGGAAACGCCACGCGCGGGAAGCTCCAGTGTATGCCGTCTTCCGAATCGCACAGAAGCGTCTGGCCGGGCGTTTCGTGCTCGCTCACGGGGTTGGAGAGGTATTCCAGGTAGTACTTCCCGCAGTACCAGGCCAGCATGGCGGCATGGTTGTAGGTCCAGCCAAAGCCGTCCGCTTCCTGCGGATGCCCGCGGTTGGCCCGCATGACCCCGAAGCTCTTCACGCCCAGGGCGTGGCGGAGGCCACCGTCCTGAAAGCGTATGTCAGGCTGCCTGTCCACATGGATAGTGAGCATATCCGCCATGGTGCGTCCTCCTTTGGCAAAGCTTATTCTGCGCCTTTGTAGCAGCTGTCCAGCACGGCCTTCAGCTTTTCGCGCACGGCCTCGCTGTCGGTCCAGAAGGGCCTGCGGCAGGGGCCCACATCCTGGCCCAGCAGGTTCAGCGCCAGCTTCACGATGGAGTTGGGATTGCCCAGTTTGAAGCAGTCCCGGATGGCGCGGATGGAATCGGACGCCTGCTTTGCGCCTTCAAAATCTCCCTGCAAAAAGTGCTCGTATATGGATACCATGCGTTTTGGGAAGAGGTTCGCGATGCCGCAGATCGCGCCCTTTCCGCCCGCCTGAAGCGTCCACAGTGCCAGGGAGTCGTTGCCGGAAAGCACGATGAAATCGACCGGCGTCTTTTCGATATACTGCAGGATCTGGTCGAAATTGCCGCTGGAATCCTTGATGCCCGCGATGTTGGGGATCTGCGCCAGGCGCTTTACAGTGTCCACGGCCAGGTTCACGCCCGTGCGCATAGGGATGTTATACAGAAGCACCGGGATCGAAACGCTTTCGGCCACTTCGGCGAAGTGGGCGTACAATTCGTCCTGCGACGCCGCCGCGAAGTAGGGGCACACCACGCTCAGCACGTCCGCGCCCAGGCGCTCGGCCTCCCTGGAAAGCTCCACGGTCTCGCGGGTGCTCACGCAGCCGGTGCCCACGTACACGGGCAGGCGGCCCGCGTTTTCGTCGATCATGGCCTGCGCCACTTCCAGTTTTTCTTTGTGGCTCAGGATATAGCCCTCGCCGTTGGTTCCCAGGCAGAACACGCCGTGTACGCCCGCTTCGATCTGCCTGCGGGTCTGCCGGCGCACGCCCTCAAGGTCCACGCTCTCGTCCGCGTGCATGGGCGTGACCATGGCGCAGATGATGCCTTTGATGTCACTGAGTGTCTTCATTGGTTTTCCTCCGCGTATTGCATAAGCTTTTGTATGACGTCGGGGCTGCCGAAGCTGCCGGATTTGGTGACGATGGTTATCTCTCTTCCGGGCAGGACAGCCCTCGAAAGGACGACGCCGGGTTCAATTTCGGTTAGCGGCGTCAGCGCCTCACACTGAAGGCTCCTGAGCGCCGCACTGAGGATGTCCCCGCCAAACAGACAGAGGGTGCCCTGAAAGCCTGCGTCGACGAGCTGTTTTGCCGCTCTGCCCATGTTCACGGCGATGCGGTTAGCCCGGGCGGCGGCGTCAAGGCCCACTTCTTCGCCCCTGTGGCTCAGTTCGTCCGCGTCTTCCCTCGTTTTCGCGCTTTCGATGAGCGCGCTTGTCTGGTTCTCAAGAACACAGGATACAAGCGCTTCAAAATCCGGCTCGGGCATTAAAATATCATAAAACACATAACTCATCAAGCCGCACTGCTCGCCCGCGCGCATTTGGTCAAGATTTATCTGGCTCAGGCTGGCGCTGAGTACAACGAGCGGCAGTTGAATACCGGCTTGCCGCAGTTTGGAAGCTTTAAGGCCAAGCACCGTGCTGAGAACGGAGGCAAAGCCCGCGCAGCCAGCATAGGCCTTGATACGCGTTTTTTCATTCATGCGACGCAGGATATGGCCAAGTACTCTGTGTTTATCGGCAAAATCTCGCTTTTTCTCATAGATCTGTCCGACTACGTTCGCGTAGTATAGCATTTCCTCGTTTGTGTTCAGTTCCTCTATTGCGATGTAGGGTGGAATATCTGCCCCGCCTTCATTATTAAGGCTGACGTCAAGGGAAGTCTGTTCAGCTATTATGTCCAGGATGGAATCGTGTCTGACCGGATTGAGCGGGTCTCTGCCAAATACGCTCTGTGTGACAGGCACGTCCCCGATCATCACGATCCCGTCTTCCGTCCGGCGGTTGAGCGCCGGGTAAGCAGGCACGAAGACGACCGTGCCGTTGACGGCGCGCGCCGCCGCTTCGAGCGCCGCGCCGATGTTACCGCGCAGACCGGAGTCGGTTTTAATATAGATGCAACGCACGCCCATACGGAGCGCATCTTGACAGGCGAACAGCGTTCTATGATATGCTTCGTCGCGGCTCACGTGCCTGGTGTCGAGGTTGGCGACCAGAACCGTTTCTGCGCAGGAATCGACATTATCTACTCCGCTTACGACGCGCACGCCGATGCCCTGCTGGGCAAGCTTTACGCCCGTATCCAGCGCGCCGGTAAAATCGTCCGCGGCGATGAACAGCTCAGCCATGCCGCTTGGCCTCGTAGTACGGGATCATCTTTACGGCGGTGGTGATCGCTTCCAGCATGCTCATTTCGTTGGCCGTGTTCTTTCCCGCCCGGTCGAAGGCTGTGCCGTGGTCCACGCTGGTGCGTATGATGGGCAGGCCGATGGTGGTGTTGATGCCGCTCATGGAGCTGAACAGCCCCGTGACCGGGTCCATGCGGAAGCCGAAAAGCTTGAGGGGGATATGCCCCTGGTCGTGGTACATGGCCACCACGATATCGTACACGCCGCCCGCGGCTTTGACGAAGACCGTGTCCGGCGGCACGGGGCCGTTTGCGTTGATGCCCTCGGCCTGCGCCTGCCGGATGGCCGGAATGATGGCGTCCGCTTCCTCGTGGCCGAACAGCCCGTTCTCAGAGGCGTGGGCGTTCAGCCCCGCCACGCCGATCTCCCCGCCGGGAATGCCAAGCATTTCAAGCGCTTCCCGGGCAAGCCGTATGGTTTTGAGCACGCGCTGTGTGCTGATCAAGTCGCAGGCCTCGCGCATGGACACGTGGGTAGTCACGTGGATCACCCGCAAGCTTCCGCTCATCAGCAGCATGGCATAGCTCTCGGTGTGCGTATAGTCCGCGAAGATCTCGGTGTGGCCGGAATACATGTGCCCTGCCAGGTGCATGGCCTCCTTGTTGATGGGCGCGGTGACGACGCCCGCCGCCTTGCCCGCCATGGACAGGCCGATGGCCTGCGTGACGTATTGGAAGGCGGCTTCACCTGCGCCGGCGCTCACCCTGCCCGTTTCGTAGCTGCCGGGCTTCAGCGCGCCGATGGGCAGAAGCTCCACCTGCCCGAAGCCGCCCCGGGCTTCGGACAGATCGCCGATAAATCTGAGCGAAAGCGGGCTGTGCGTAAAGCGCATGGCCTCCCGGATGGGAGCTTCGTCCCCCACCACCACAGGCGTACAGCCTTCGCAGGCATCCGGATGCGCCAGCGCCTTTACCGTGACCTCCGGGCCGATGCCCGCCGGGTCTCCCATCGTGAGCAGTAAGATCGGTTTCATATGTTCCTCCGGAATCAGGGTTTATCGTGCTGGAAGCTGAGCATTTTCTCCACGTCCATGGGGTCCTGACCCAGCTGGGCCGAAAGCGCGTCCAGCGCGAGGGCGTCGGATTTCAGCGGGCCGATCAGGGGCAGGTCGATCCACGCGCCGTTTTTAAGTATGCTCTCCCGGGCGGCGGCCTCCATCATCATGGACATGAGCGCCTTGTCTTCGCCGAATTCCTGCTGTTTTACGCCCCGGATGCACAGGGCGAAATCCGCCAGGTGCGCGGCCACGCACACGCCGTATTCCCGAAAGTAATGGGGACCGCTGTTTTTCATCACCAGGGGATTATGGTACACGATCTCCCCGCCCGGGATGCAGGCCCTTACGCCCGCGTAGGCGCCGTTTTCATCGTAAAAACGCTCCACCTTCGAGATCACGTTGGCCTGACCCGGATGCACTTCGTCCGAGAAAGCCAGGGTGTCGGGATAGTCGCAGCGGCGGATCTCCGCGGTCCAGTCGCTGTGTACGCCCTTTCCAGCCTCCACGCGGCGGTTGTTGTCGTACACCCGGTAGTCAGGCGCCTGATAGCGTCCGCCCGATTGGGCCAGAGTGCCCATGGTGCCGTGCCATTCGGTAAAGCCGGGGCGCGCCTGGCGGCCCAGCATGCCCTTGATGTTGGCGGCTTGGTCGATCACCATCAGGCCAGATGGGAAGTGGATAAAGCGGGAGCGGAAGGTCTCATGGTCGTGAAAGCGCTGGGGGGACTCGTAAAACGGCATGGTGGGCCTATCGTGCTCCATGGCGCTGATGCGGTCCGGCATCTCATCCGCAAAGACCAGCCAGCGGGAATCGGAATGGTAGCCTGTGTGGTCGTTGTAGCAGAAGATGCGCTTGATATCCCCTATGTACCCGCTGTCCCTGAGGGTCTGGGCGAAGCGGTCTATGGGATAGCGGTAAAAGTTCTCGCATACGCCCGTGACCACGCCCTGGTCTTTGGCCTCCTTCACCATCAGGCGCGCCTGCTCCAGGGTGCTGCACCAGGTGGTCTCGATCATGTTGTGGATGCCACAGCGCGAAAGGTACACGGAATAGGCGTAGTGCAGCGGGATCGGCACCACCGCCACCGCCGCTTCGCACGCGCCGGCCTGCACCAGGTCCCGTACGTCGTAAAAAGCCTTTACGCCGAGCGTTTCCGCCAGAAGGTCGGCGTGCTCCCGCACGGGGTCCACAACGGCGGTGAGCTCGATCCAGGGCTTTAAATCGTCAAAGAGGTAGCGGTATATGGTCTGGGAGCGGTGCCCCGCGCCGATCAGGGCGAGGCGGACAGGTCTGTCGGGAACCGGAAGCATGTGTTCATCCTCCCTGCACATTCAAAGCTCGAAGTGCTGATCCGGGCCGTTTAAGCCGGCTCCGCCCGTTTCCAGGCGTTTGAGCCCGTCGATCAGCAGCGTGTAACCTTCCCCGAATTCCGGGTAGGCTGCGCCCGCCTTCTTCTGATAGTATACATCTATCTTGTGCCCGCGCACAAGCACGTCCTTCAGGGCAAAATGCGAAAGGCCAGCGTCCACGGGACTGAAACAGAATCCCTTTTCGTCCGGCTCGATGCCCGCAATGTGGCGCACCACCAGGTCGATATAGAAGGAGTGGTTGTAATCCGCCTCGTCGCTCAGGGCTTCTCCCGTTTCGGCGTTGTAGAACTCCACCAGGTAAGGCTGGTCTATGTCGCCGCCCCGGAAGTGCTCCATCGTGTACTGGCGGAAAAACCGCATAAACTCCCCGTCCCAAAGGTGGCCGTGGGCCTTGCTCTGGCGGGCGGCGGCGTCCAGGGCAATGCAGGTGGTGTAGGGCCAGGAGGGGCCGTTCCACATGCAGCCGTCGCGGCCCTTGAAGTAGTCGCCCTTCCAGCCGCCGGAGGGAGAATATACGGGGCAGTCCGCCGCCGCAGAGGCGAAACCGGAGCCCCGGGCGAAATAATCCGGGCTGAACAGGTAGTCCAGCTGCTTTAGATGCTCCTCGCCCGTGATGCCCGCCCAGAGCGGGTACACCGACACGATGTGCTTGACATAGGCTTTTTTGTCCGTCTGGTAGTGCAGGTCGTAAAAGCACCCGCCCGTTTTGTCCCACATTTTATCGAGCACGTCCCGGCGGATGGAACCGGCGATCTCAAAGAACCTGCCGGCGTCCGCGTCTTCCACCTCGCGGCACAGCGCGCCAAGGCCCATGCAGTTGAGGTACATGTACACGGAGCAGTCCACGCGCTTTAAGGGCGTGTACCCTTCCTGCGTGCCCCGGACCTTGGGCGGGAAGCACTGGTTGGTGAAAAACCAGTAGCCCGGCTGGTATTCCTTGCCCGTGAGGGCGTGGGTATAGCAGATCTGCAGATCGTCCCTTTCGCCCTTGTGCCGCGCGTGCACGCTCAGAAGATCCTTTTTAAAGCCGGGCAGCACCTCGCGGATAAACTCCCTGTCTCCCCACAGAAGATAAAAGTTATACAGCGCCCAGCCCGCGAAATTGACGTATTCCTTGCCGTTTGCGTCCACGCTGCTCACGGAGAAGGCCCCGTCTGAATTGGCGGTATCGATCAGGGCGCGGAAGGCCTCCCTGCCCGTTTCAGGCCGGCGGCACCAGCGCATGTCCGTCATGGTGAGGGGCGTGGACAGCGGGATCAGCCGCGAAAACTCCCAGCCAGAGGCGGAATACTCCGTTTTTGCCATGGCGTGGGCGCGCCCCTCGTAAAACAGCTCGTGCTTCAGGTACCCAAGCCCCGGCCTGGCCAGGCAGGAGCGCAGGATGTACAGCCGGTACCGCCAGCACCTTTCGATATAGGGATCGGAGCACTCGAAGGCGGGCGCGTCGTCAAACCACCTGAGATACTCGGCGCTTAAGCTGTCCATGAGCTCTTCCGGGCGCTCTTCGCAGCCCATCAGGGCATCCGCCCGGCGGAGGATATCCTCTTCCTCTCCCTCCAGTCCCAGCGCCGCCGCCATGAGCACGCTTACGCGGCTGCCGGGGGCAAGCACGCACGCGCCGTTTTGAAAAGCCTTTCCGGCGCGGAAGCACATTTTTACCTTCAGGCCGTGCAGGGCGCAGGGAAACAGAAAGCATTCGCCCTCCCCTGCGCCCCGGGGCAATATGATCTCCAGGCGGACGGGCCTGTCAGACAGGTTCCCCCATGTCTGCAGCGAAACGGCCTCATCCCGCCAGGTAATGGTCTTTCGTTCAGAAAAAGAGATCTCCCCGTCCGAAAAGCGCAGTTCGCCTTCGTCGGGGCGCCAAATGTTCTCGCCCGGCACAAGCTCCGGCCCGCGGCCGGCTGCCCGCACTGTGAACAGCAGGGGCAGGTTGAGCTTGTGTATAAAGTCCATGCGCCCCAGAAAACCGGGAGCGCTTTCCAGGCAGTCCGCCCACAGGCGCGCGCCCGTGGGACCGAACAGATATTTTCCGGGATATTTCCGCAGGGACCGGTTCCGGATATCCGGCAGATACTTTTCGCGTCGGCTCATAAAAGTACCTCGCATGACGGTTCTTTCTAAGAAGGAGCTGTTGCATAAGTCGTGAACATTCACCGGGTGGTTTGAAGGGTTTACCCCTCCAATTTCAATCCGCAGGGCCAGCTTTGCCGGCCCGAGGAAGAAAAATCACGAAGGGCAGTTTGCCGCCCGGGAGTGATTTTTCTTACTTTGCAGTTTTTGCGCCCGAAAACTCCGCAGAGTTTTAGCAAAAACTGAAGACCTGTTGCTGGGCTTGGCGAAACATTGACGTTTCGGGCAAATTGGTTCAAGTATATCCAAAGCCAAGCCGCTGGAAATGAAATCCCATTTCATTTTCAGCGAGGGGCTGTGCAGCAGCCCCTTTTTATGAAGTGGGCTGCCGGAGAGAAAAGCCGGCAGCCCGCCGATTGCGCGTTTGGGATTACAGGCCCAGATAGCTCAGATCCAGGTCGGCGCCGTATTTCTCGTACACGGCGGTCTTGTTCTGGAAGTAGTCGTTGATGTGCTCGTTGAGGGTGGTCTGGCCCAGCTCTTCGATCTTGGCGATGGCCTCCTCGAACTTGGCGGGCAGCTCCTCGGGCGTGCAGGTGATGAGTTCAAGGATCATGGGCTCCCAGTATTCGCGGATGTTGGCCTTGATCTTGATCTCTTCGCTGTCAGCGGCGTAGTTTTCGGCCTTCTGGTTGTTGAAGAAGGAGTAGTCCTTGTAATACTGCGCCATGTGCTCGATGTTGGCGGTCTGCTTTTCGGTTCCGCCGTACTTGGTCTTGAGGACCTCCAGGATGTCCTGCTGGCGCAGGAAGTAGTACAGGTTCACGCCCCACAGCTGCTTGAGCTCGGTCTGGGACAGCGCCTCGTACTCAGGATACAGGGTGGGCACGCCGTTTTCGTCGAAGTCCCAGGTGAGCTGGTACACGCCGTTGTTGATCTGCAGCTGGGGCTTCTGGCTCATCACGTAGTCCAGCCACTGCAGGGAGCGCTCGGAGTTCTCGTTGTCGAACACCACGCAGCACAGGCTGCCTACGCCGGTGCCCAGGTTGTCGAAGGTGTAGCCTTCCTCTTCGTTGATGGAGGGCTGGTCGATGAAGATCCACTCGTCCTCGATACCGGCCTTGGCCAGTTCATCGTTGAACCAGTCGGTGTTGTCGGCATCGTTGTTCATGTTGCAGAAGATGCGGCCGTTAAAGAGCTTCTGCTGCATCTGGGCGCCGCTGTCGGTGAGCTCGGTGGGGTCCATCAGGCCCTCGTTGTACAGGGTGTTCACAAACTCCAGCAGGGTGTAGAAGTTGTCGGAATACATGTACTTCTTGTACATGCCGTCCGCCTCGTCATAGAAATAGCCGCTGGCGGGGATGTCGAAGAAGCCGAAGAGCTTGTAGATGCAGCGGGGGTTGCCGTCAGAGTCCTTGCCGGGGTTGCGGCTGGCCTGGAAGGGGATGATGTCGGGATACGCGGCTTTGACCTCGCGCAGCATGTCGAGGAAGGCGTCCATGGTGGTGGCTTCGGGAGAGCCGATCGCCTCGTACACGGACTTGAGCACCATCGCGCCGGTCATGCAGCCGATGTTCTCGTCGTTGTTCATCTCTTCGACCTTCCAGGAGCCGGTGATCAGGCCGTAGATATCCATGGTGGCGAAGGTCTCGCGGATGGCCAGGATGGTGTTCTGGCTCATATTGCGCTCGATGAAGCCGGGGGCAGCGGTCTCTTCCAGCTCGTTCAGCTTGCAGATGATGCCGTGAGAGGCCAGGTTCTGCAGCTGGTCGTAGCTGGTGAAACAGATCAGGATGTCCGGATACTCTTCACCGGCCAGGCGCTGGTTGATCAGGGCGTGGGTGTCGTCGGGCGCGTACTCCCACTGGATGTTCACGCCGGTCTCCTCGATCCATACCTTGGAAACGGGCTCGTTGCCCCAGGCGTCCGCCAGGATGGAGGCGTCTACGGGACGGTCGTAAAAGACCTTCAGGGTCACGGGGGTGGTGTCGGTGAGCCAGCTCGCGGCTTCTTCCGCCAGGGCGGGCACAGCCGTAAGAACCATCAGCGCCGCCAGCACCAGAGCGATCAGGCGTTTGTTCATGTGTTTTTCCTCCTGTTGAATTATCAATAAGGGCTCAGCCCTTTATCGATCCTACCATAAGGCCCTTCACAAAATATCTCTGCAGGAAGGGGTAGATCATGATGATGGGCACGCTGGCCACCACCATCGTGGCCATCTTTACGGCCTCGGGATTGTAGCTGTTTTCGCGGGCGGCGCGTATCTCCACCGTCATCTCGGCGAACTGCTGCTCCTTCACCGTGCGCATCAGTATCCAGCTCAGCGTAATCAGGTCGTTGCCCGAGGTGTAGTAGGCCGTGTCGTACCAGCTGTTCCACTGGGACACCGCCGCGTACAGCGCGATGGTGGCCAGCGCCGGCAGCGATACGGGCAGCACGATGGTGAAAAACACCCTCAGCGTGGACGCGCCGTCCATGTAGGCGGCCTCCTCCAGCTCGGTGGGCACGTTTTTGAAGTTGGTCATCAGGATGACCATCCAGAAAAACGCGAAGGTCTTGGGCACAATGTACACCCAGAAGGTGTTGGTGAGGCCCAGGCTTTTGAGGTTCAGGTAAACCGGGATCTGGCCGCCGCCGAAAAACGTGGGGATGATGAAGATCAGCATATACAGCCAGCGCAGCCTGAGATAGCTTTTGCTCATGGCGTAGGCAGCGCAGGAGCATACGGTGAGGGCGGTCACCGTGCCCACCAGCGTGCGCAGCACGGAGTTTATGCAGCCCGTAATCATGGTGGCGTTGTGGAACACGATGCGGTAAGGCATGGTGGTCCACTTCGTGTTGATGACGAAGGAAGGCGAGTGGGTGAGCATGGCGTTAAAGGAGTTCATCACCGCGTAATAAAACGGATAAACGATAATAAAGGACAGAAGCACCAGCACCAGCGCGTTCACCACGTCGAAGGCCTCGACGCGCTTGCGGTGCTTGCTTCCCGCTTTTGAAAGGGTGCCTAAAGCGTTTTGCTTCATCATGCGCCTCACCTCCTCAGAACAGGGACTCGTCCGTCATCATCTTGCTGACCTTGTTGGAGGTGAGCAGCAGGATGAGGTTCACCACGGACTTGAACAGGCCCACGGCCGTGGCGTAGGAGTAGCGGGCGTTATCGAAGCCCGTGCGCATGATGTAGGTGTCCAGGATGTCGCTGGCGTTGCGGTTCAGGGCGTTTCCGAAGGCGTACACTTGGTCAAAGCCGTCGCCGCCGCTCATCACCTTGCCGCATTCCAGTATGAACAGGATAACGAAGGTGGGCCGCAGGTGCGGCCAGGTGATGTAGCGGAACTTTGCCCACCTGCGTCCGCCGTCGATGGCCAGCGCCTCGTACAGGCCCTGGTCGATGTTGCAGATCACGCCGAGGTAGATGATGGAGCTCCAGCCGATGCTTTTCCAGATAGAGGTCAGGATGATCATGGGGCGGAAGTATTTGTCTTCCGCCAGAAAATTGATGGAGCCCTCGATGAGGCCCAGCTTTTGCATAAACACGTTCAGCGCGCCGCCCGAGGGATTCAGCAGGTTATAAAAAATACCGTAGGCGATGGACCAGCCGATAAAATGCGGCAGGTACGACAGCGTCTGAACGGTCTTCATGAATTTGGGAGAACGCAGCTCGTTCAGAAGCACCGCCAGCAGGATGGGCGGCCACATGCAGAAAACGAGCTTGAGAAAGGCGAGGTATACGGTGTTTGCGATCACGCGCCAGCAGGATTCGGTGGAGAAAAAGTCCTTGAAGTGGACCAGGCCGATCCATTTGCTGTCCCGGATGCCGGTAAAGATGTCGTAGTTCTTGAAGGCGATCTGGATGCCGTACATGGGAAAATACGAAATAAAGATCACGATGATGATCGCGGGCCACACCATCGCCTGCAGCGTGATCTGCGACCAGATATCGTGCCCCGCAACCACGGAGTTGGGCTTGCTCTTTCGTTGCATGGCTTTTTCCTCGCACCATCCGATTTGGGAACCGTACGAAAAACATTATAGCCGTCCGGAGCCGGCCTGTCAATCGTTGCTGTACGCTTATCAGGCCTTGTGCTATATACCGGACGGCAAATTCAACGAAAAGAAAACAAACACTTCACGATTGGGCCAAAGCCCGGCGCCGGCTTTCTCAGCCGATGCGTTTTTGGATGGTCAGCTCGTTCCGCCCGTCTGTGTAGGCGTAATCGACCGCGTCCATCGTCTGCTTCACCAGGTAAATGCCCAGGCCGCCGATGGCCCTTTCCTGCGCCGGAAGGGACACGTTGGGGTCCGGCTTGGCCAGCGGGTCAAAAGGCGCGCCGGAATCGACAAACGTGACCGAGGCCATCTTTGCTTCGGGATCGACGGTCACGCGCACCGTGGCCTGCCCGGCACCCGGGGCGTAGGCGTACTGGGCGATGTTGGCAAACAGCTCGTCTATCGCCATATCGATCTGGATCTGCGCCTTCATCGGGCAGCCGGCTTCCTCCAGTACGGCGTTCACAAAGTCCGTGACCGCCGGTATGTTTTCCACTTTGGCTTCGCAGGTCATTTCCCGCACGGTGCCGCCGGGAGCAGAAACGCCCGCATCCGTCCCGCCCAGGTCGAACGGGGCAGACAGCATCCGCTTCATGCTTTTCTTCACCTCCCTGTTGATCGGTAGGCTTCTGCACCGTCCGGACGCCGTAAAGCACCAAAGTGCCTTTCCGGTGCGTGCGGTGATCGTTTTCATGTTTCCGCCTGCCCAAAGCGCTTTCAGGCGCTTATCGGCGGCAGAGAAGCGGCGGCATTATTCGATGGTCAGGATATCCGCAAAGCCCGTGATCTCGAACACTTCACGAACGATGTCGTTGATGTTGGTCACCTTCATGCCGCCCTTGGCCAGCATGGCCTTGTGGGAGGAGAGCAGCACCCGCAGTCCGGCGGAAGAGATGTACTCCAGCTTGGCAAAGTCGAACACCAGGCTGTCCGCTTCCTGCAGTGCGTCCTTGAGCTCGGCTTCCAGCATGGGCGAAGTGGCGGTGTCCAGGCGGCCCTCCAGGGCGATGATCACTTCGTTTCCGTTCTTGGTCTTGTTGATCGTCATATTCTTATCCTCCTGCATGCCGTGCATGCGTGATATCGTTTTGGTACAGGCGCGCTTTACCAGCGCAGGCGCGCCGAAGGGCATTTGCGGGCGATGAAGGCTTTGAAGCCCGCTTCGTCATCCGGCGTAAAAGCGCCCTTGCGAAGGATCAACACCTGCTGCGCTCTGGTCTTCAGATGGTACAGGTTCTGGCTTTCCATGCAGGTCTTCACGTCTTCATAATGGAACTCAAGCGTGGCGCCGCTGGCCGCGTTATCGAGAATGATTTTTTCATCCGCAAAGCACGTGGTGAGGACCGCCTCTTTCCCGCAGCCCTCCCTGGTCCTTTTCAAAAGGGTGCGCGCGTTGTAGCCGGGCAGCCAGAAATACAGGATCGCCAGCAGCGCCGCAATCACGCACACAGCTCCGATCAGCGTCCAGTCCGTCCGGGAGGAAGGAAACGCCAGGCTCAGCAGCACAAGCGCCAAAGCGCACACGGGCAGCACCGCGGCTTCCGCCTTTGAGCGGAACATCTGCCGACGGAAAAACTCCTTGTAATCGGCCTCGGTCGGCGTGAAGCGGTTTATGTATACTGCGTTTTCAGCGTTCTCCGCCTGCAGGTTTTCAGTCATATGCAAAATGCCTTTCGCTTGTCATTCCGGGATGAATACCCGGGAGATGCGGGCCCCGAAGGGAGATGAGCTATCCGGCACCAAATAAATGTCCATGCACAGGTCGAACTCGAAGCCGTCTCCGTAATCGCGGTATACGCTCACGCTCAGCTTGATCTCCCCCGTGCCGCAGTCTATGGCGCTGTCAATCTCCGCACGGCTCGCCAAAATTTCTTCCGGTTCCTCCGGCGGGGGCGCGTATTCCCCGTACGCGAACAAAAGCGTGTAGATCTCTTCGTCCGTTTCGGGCGCCTCTTCGAACACCGTACGGTAGGCTCTGACGGCCTGGCAGGCCAGCAGGGCGTCCGGTGCCTCATCAAAGGCGGTTATCTCCGTGCACATGCACAAAATCTCCACCAGCGGCATCGCGCTTTCGGACAGAGCCCCGGCAAGATCTGTCTCGGCATGCGCGCCGAAAGCCAAAACGAGGCACATCAGCAGGACCGCAAGCCTTTTCACTTTTTATCCTCCCGGTAGAAGCAGCTGCCGCCGATGAATTCCCTCAGCAGGGAATTGAGCGGGATCTCGTCTTCCACGTCGGCGGACTGGATATAGTTCAAAAACTTCACCAGCCGGCGGGCCTGGGCGTAATCCGGATTCTCGGGCGGAATCCGGCACAGCGGGCCGTAGATGTATTTCTTCATCACCGCCAGCTCGTACACCAGCGAGGAGTTGATCATCACGTCCGCCTTTTCCTGATATGGGAAGATGTACCTGTCTTCGCCGCGGCGCACGCTGGGCCACATGTCCAGCGTCTTTTCCACGGGCGTACCGCGGAAGGCGCTGTCCCGCACCAGGCGGCGGATGAGCCGCGCGTCGGTGGTGCGGATGCGGTTGTGGTCGTCCAGGTTCAGGTTGATCAGGGCGCTGATATAGATCTTGAACTTCTGGGACGCGGATATGCTGCCGGTCAGCTTGTCGTTTAGACCGTGTATGCCCTCGATCAGGATGGGCGCGCCCGGCTCCACGCGCAGGCGGTGGGTCGCTTTCGCGCGCTTCTGGGTGACGAAGTCGAAGGTGGGCACCTCCACTTCTTCGCCCTTCAGGATGCGCTTTAACTGCCGGTTGATCAGGGGCGTATCCAGCGCCTCCACGCACTCCAGGTCCGGCTTTCCGTCATCGTCCAGGGGCACCTTGTCCCGGTCCAGATAATAGTCGTCCAGCGAGAGCTTCACGGGGCGGGCGCCCAGCACGCGCAGGGCGATGAACAGGCGGTTGCAGAAGGTGGTCTTTCCGCTGGAGGAGGGCCCGGCGATGAGCACCAGGCGGGCGCCTTTTTCCATGATCCGGCGGGCGATGCTGTTGATCTTCATGTCCACCAGGGCTTCGTTCACCCGGATGAACTCGCGTATCTCCCCGCTGCGGGTGAGGCGGTTTAAGTCTGAGGCGTTCTCCACGCCCAGGATGCGCTGCCAGGCGTTGCTCTCGCGGAAGGTCTCCAAAAGCTTTTTCGTGGGCGCCAGGGGCGCGGGCACATCCGGAGAAACGGGATCGGGCAGCCTCAGCACGAAGCCTCCCTGGGTGGGGCTCAGGGCAAATACGCCCACACGGGAGGTGTCCGGCGCCATCACGCCGTAGAAGTAGTCCTTCATGCCCCCGCACTCGTACAGGGGGAAGGTAGCCTTTTCGCGCCAGGCCAGCAGCTCGGCCTTGTCGTTCTGGCCCTTTGCCCGGTAATACTCGATGGCCTCCCGGTCGTTCACCTCGGTGCGCACGAAGGGCAGGGCAAGGGCGCACACACGCTTCATTTCGTCTTCCAGGCGCTTTACCGCCCTTGGGCCGAAACGCGCGTTCAGCACGCTTACCAGCAGGCCCCGGCCGATGGAATTTTCCACCCGCAGGCGCAGGCCGGGATAAATGTCCGAAGCCGCCAGAAGCATCACGAAGCGCAGCGTGCGCTCGTACACGCGCCGGCCTTCCTCGTCCTGATACGTCAGGGCGCGGGCGTCGCCTTTCGCGGTGTCGGAAAGGTCGCGGGGCTCGCCGCCTACGCACACCGCCAGCACGTCATGAAGCCTGAGCCGCCCGCAGGCGTCAAGCCAGCTTTCGCCCTTTTGGGTGGGATATTTGGCATCCTGATAAAACAGCATATCTTCCTCCGTCTGTATGTCAGACGTTCTGCGCGTCCGCGCTTCCGGCTTCCCGGATGAGGGCGGACAGAAAATCCTCCATCCGCTGAAGCCTGTCTGCGGCCATCGCCTTCGCCTCGGCAGTAAACAGGTTTGCGCGGGCGAACGCCAGGTCGTTTTGCGCGGTCCGGTAAAAACTTTCGCCTTCCGGGTCGTATATGGGCTCCCCCGCCTCCACGCTGTACATCATCGCGCGCAGCACGCCCACCGCGCCGGTCATTTCCAGCTTGTCGGCGTCAAACAGGATGCGCGCCTCGAGGCCTGCCATACGGGCCATTTCCGGCGAGGAGTGGGCCGCGATCCATGCGCCCACGCGCGCGGCGAAGCCGGCTTCAAAGCCCCGGCCCAGCAGGAAAGCTTCCGCCTTTTTTGCGCCCGCCTGCGCGTGGCTCACCCGCGCGTCAGCGATCTGCTCGGGCCGCCCGCAATCGTGCAGGATGCAGGCGCACTCCAGCGCGTCCCTGTCCGCCTGCGGGTAGCTTTCGGCGATGCTCAGCGCGTTTAAGCGCACCCTGAGGATATGATCCCGCCCGTGGGAGGCGTCTTCCACGCAGGAAAACGCGTAGTCCATGATCGCCTGCCTGTCCCTGAGCATCTTCTCTCCCCTCTGGCGGCGCAAGGTGCGCCGGGTATAAATTTCCGTATACATTATATATGATTCCTTGCTTTTGCGCAAGCCCCCAGATTTTGAGTGACAAGGAAACCGTTTTATGTTATACTGTATTTAATGATTTACGTACCATATTCTCACTCAGCCGGGAAAAGGAGGCAACGTTCGTGACGTTCAAACGATTTATCGCCGTCGCGCTGGCAGTTTTGCTGCTGCTGGGCGCGCTGCCAGAGATACTGCCTGAGGCGCTGGCGGCGCCTTCAGAGGACGGCTGCCCCAAATCATCCAGCGGCAAGCACAGCTGGTACTCTAGACCCCGCAGCGCCTGGTGCGACTATGCGGGAGGCAATGTATGGATTTGCAGCTTTTGCAACAAGACGGTCTTTGAAGAGACCACGCCCGCGCTCGGGCACGACTGGCCCGCCTGGACGGTGACAAAGACAGCGACCTGCACGGAAAAGGGTTCGCGCACGCGCACCTGCAATCGCTGCCATAAGGTAGAGACGCAGGAGCTTGCCGTGCTTGGGCACTATTTCCCCAATCCCTGGAAGACCGTGAAAGAGCCCGCCTGTGAAGAAGCCGGCCAGGAAGTGAACTACTGCACACGCTGCGGCTACGAGTGGCGGCGCGAGCTGGAAGCCATCGGCCACGATTGGGACGAGGGCGTGGTGACCAAAGAGCCCACTGCCTATGAAGAGGGTGAAAAGACCTATACCTGCAAAAACGATTCCTCCCATACCAGGACCGAGCCGATCCCGGCGACGGTAGGCCTTACAAGTCAGACGGTAAAGATAGTCTGGGACGATAATGACGATGAGGCAGGAATGCGTCCCGCGCAAATTAAGGTAGATTTTGAGAAATATGCTTTTCCTGATACCAATGAAACGGAAACAGTGACCCTGAACAGCGGCAATGGCTGGTCATGGATATTCGATGATTTGCCAGAGCATAATGAAGCAGGCAATTCGTTTTATTATACCTGGACCGAGCACACAGATGAATTGCCGGAAGTCTACAAGCTGATAAACACGGAAACAACCGAAACCGAAACTTTATTTACCAATGCCTATTACGCCAGCCTGACCGATCCGCACCCTGCATTGGAATTGTCTGTTGAAGTCGGCAATGTTGTTTCATTCGATTGGGCGAGTACAAGTATAGACGGTGAGCTTTGTGAGACATTTGTAAGTGCAACGGAAACCATTACCAATACCGGTAACATACCTCTGGCTGTACGGCAACGCGTTTGGTATAACGGTAACACAGAGGAAATAGATACTTACAGTTATGAACCCAAAAAAGCATTAAGCCCCGGGGAACCGCTGACGTATGAACCCAGCTACACGATAGCATTTTCATTTAACAGTTGGTATGACCCTTTTTATGGCAGTGAGCATTATACTCACATCGTTTTGACGCCTGATGATCCCGTTTACTTAGGCTATTCGACGATTTCTGTTTGCTACTATGGATATGACGCAAACACGATCGAGTTTTCGGGCGAAGAAAAACCTCTCTGTCAGAGCAATGTAGTCACTTTCACGGTTTATGTTCCGAGAGAGAAAGCAGAAGCCCTGCCCACTTTGGACGCCGTCAAGTCCGTCGCACACCTGCCGAAAGACGGCGAGTACTTCCACGAAGACGAGCAGATCGACTGGAGCCTCACCGTGACCAACACCGGCGATGATGCCATCACGGACGTCGTTGTCGAAGACAAGGGAACCACCGTAGGAAGCTTTGATAAGATCGATCCCGAAGAGACGCTGCCCTGCAGCGTGCCCGCCGAAACGGTCACGGAATACGAGGCCAAGGTCGTGGGCTACGTGACCAACTACGCCACGGCGACAGGCAAGGACGCGGACGGCAATGAGCACTCCTGGCCCAGCAACACGGCGACCGCCCAGACCAGGAAACTCACCGACGAAGACGATCCCCTGGGGCCGGTCTACGGCGTAAAGGTCGCCGCGACCATCACCAAAGAGGAGACCCACGGTCCCCTGAACGGCGAATACTTTGCCCTGAACGAGACCATAGACTACACGATCAAGGTGAAAAACACAGGCGAAGAGGAACTGAAAAACGTCGTGATCACCGACAGCCTGAACGGCGATACGCCCATCGGCACGCTGGACAGCCTCGCGCCGGGAGAGGAAAAGGAGTTCACTTACAGCTATGTGGTGACGCAGGACGACATCGACCATCACTGGGTGGTCAATATCGCGCTGCTTTCCTACACCTTCAGCGACAACATCGGCGGCACGCCCAGAAGCAGCGAAAAAGTCCGCTCCAAAGCAGGCGAAGGCGACGGGCCTGTCGACCACTTCGACCCGGATAAGCTGCCGGACGGCGACTGCTGCAGCCTGACGCTGGACGCGCTGGGCGATACCGAGGCGCAGTACACACTGCACAGCTGCGAGTATCATCTAAAGACGCTGGCAGATGCCGAGGCCGCGGCTGCGGAGGGCGACTGGGACGAAGCGGTGGAGATCTGGCTTTCGGAAATATGGAGCCTGTATGACATTCTGTATCAGGCTGGAGATTCCGAGGGCAAGGCTGCCGTGACGGAAGCCCGCGCGCTGTTTATGGCTTATGCAGAGAAATATGCACTGGCGGTGAATGCCAAAGACGCGGAGGAAATGAAGCAAAACACGCTGACGA